>JACCDI011542504.1_pt1 | contig 57557 bp, 58 predicted proteins | sample 7442791 | NCBI WGS metagenome assembly JACCDI01 (sample SAMN15323434, study PRJNA562643) | freshwater metagenome | isolation source: river surface water | place: USA:Blue River Watershed | collected 2017-08-15 | reverse complement strand
GTGGCTGCAGAAATCAACTTCTTACTCCCATCGCTTTGGCATCCAATCTTGCCGTCAGCGCCATGTGTGGCACGGTAAGTGCCCAGATCACCACCAGCAGCAACCAAAGAAGTTCCGCAGGCAGACTAAATCCAGCCACCTGGGCCCAAACCACCGTGAATCCAAGCACCAGCAAGAGCGCTGGAACGCCTGCGTTGAATGCTTTGAAGAAACTCTGCCAGCTCTTGCCTTGGGCATGCAGGAGCTGCGACTTTTCATACTCCAATGTCAATCGTCCGGTATGACGAAGGGCGTGCCAGAGACCAAAGTAGAAAGCGAAGGCGACCAGTGGTGGCGCTACCAAACTGATGCCAAGAAGTAGCAGCAGATCAACCACCTCATTCCAACGCCTTCTCAAAGCCATCACGGTTACCGCTACCAGGTTGAGCGCTGCGATCAACCAGAAAAGCTCGTTTTCAAAACCAAGTGCCCACCCAACGAGGTTTGGGTTAACGGCCGTCAACGCCTCGGTCGAGCCATCTCCAAGGAGCGGTAGAAATACCGGGGTAAATCCAGCCGCTAGAGCGTAGGTGATTTTGGGCAGCCCGATGTTGGTTGTCCGATTGTCAATCTCAGAGATAAACGATGCATCACCGATTCCGAAATGGATCGCGCTGATCAAAACGATCAACTGAAAGCCCAGCAGGTTGTTTGCAATCAGGAACCAGATTGCGAGACCTGTCACGGCGAGGTAGCCAAGGATGAAGAGTGTCATCTTGAGAAACCTGAACTTTGGAACCGTGATGAGGTGATCCACGGCTCCGTGTGGGGTTCCAATTGCAAGAGCTATCAGTGCCAGCGCGACCTGCCAAAGCAGCTGATTCGGAAAGAAAAAACTCAGCGGAATTGAAATAAAAGTTCCAAACAAAATGCTGTATCTAGAGATGGTTCGAAGTTGAACCAGCAGCTTCAGTTCTGATTGCAGCACAGGGCTGAGTTTAGTCACAGGAGCACGATGTTCGGGCAGTGGTCATACTTCGCGATGCTGCTGTTTGTGGTATGCGGTTCTTGGTGGCTGGAATGGGCTTTCAAGCTGCGGGTGCTGAGAAATCCAATTCGTCTTGGTGCCACTGTTCTGCTTGTTGCCCCCTGGTTCATCATCTGGGATGCCTACGCAGTTTCCCAGGGTCACTGGTTTTTCGATAAGGATCAGATCCTTGGCATTTATGGACCTTTCGATATCCCCCTGGAGGAATACCTCTTTTTCATTCTGATCCCGATTGCCTCGGTGCTAACCATGGAGGGGACCCGTGCGGCATATCGAATGCTGCTTGAGTTTCAAGAGCGCCGGGCAGAAAGGGTGACTCCATGACCTATACGGTTCTAGCCCTATTTGCTGTTGCAATCACAATCTTTCTAGAGTCCAACGTTCTAAAGACCGGGCTCTTTCAACGCACCAGCTTTTACATTGCTTACTCGATAGTGATCTTCTTCCAGCTGATCACCAACGGCTATCTCACCGGCACCGAAATTGTCACCTATGGCGAAAATGCCATTATGGGAATCCGGATCGTCAACGCACCACTCGAGGACCTGCTCTTCGGCTTCAGCCTCGTGGTGCTCACGATGTCGGTATGGCTAAAACTTGAGCGACTCGCTCCCAAGGAAACGAAGCAAAAGCAGGATGAAAGGCAACTGACATGAGCGTAAAGATCGGTGAAGTAGCACCCGGATTCTCCCTGAGGAATCAGGACGAGCAAGAGGTGAGCCTGTCCTCATTTGCAGGGCAGAAAGTTGTTGTTTACTTCTACCCCGCCGCTGCAACTCCGGGTTGCACAACCCAGGCCTGCGAAATTAGGGACAACATCAACTCGCTAAAGTCTGCCGGTTACACCGTCTTGGGAATCTCGCCAGACCAGCCCGGAAAGTTGAAGAAATTCAAAGACAAGGAGAGCCTGAACTTCGACCTGCTCTCCGACCCCGATAATGCGGTTCAACAGGCATACGGTGCCTACGGAGAGAAGAGCATGTATGGCAAGACCTACATGGGTACCATCCGCTCGACCTTCGTAGTGGACGAGACCGGAAAACTCAGCCACGTGTTTTACAACGTCAAGGCCAAGGGTCACATCGAGATGCTTCGCAACGAGCTAGGAATCTAACCGCGCAGCGGAAGCAGCACGCCGATTGCTATAAACACAGAGCCAAAAACTCGGTTGAAGTTTTTTCCTACCCTGCGAAGCCACGGTGTGATCCTGTCGGCAAATGCAGCCACAGTTAGTTCATAGCAAAACTCGATCACAAAGAAGGTTCCGGCCATGATCAAGAACTGCAGGAACAGTGGTTTTTCGGGCTCTATGAACTGAGGCAAAAATGCCACGAAAAACAAAATGCCCTTCGGGTTTGAAACCGCGGAGTAGAGCCCAGCTTGGAAAAGAGACCAGGGCCTAGATTTCTCACTTTTCGCAGCCGCTGTTCCGATCGGCTCAGACCTCCATACCTGAATTCCCAAGAAAACCAGGTAGGCACCCCCCAGCCACTTCAGCCAAAAGATAAGTTCGGCATTAGCGGCAAGTAGTGCCCCAATTCCAAACATCGAGAGCCCGATCACGATTGTGAACCCGAGGCCGCCGCCCAAGATTGTGGCTATCGTTCGCCGAGTGCCATAGAGTGCGCCGTGAGTGAGTGCCAATAGACCATTAGGTCCTGGGGTTAGTGATAACCCCAGGGCAGCGGCTGTATAAAGAAGCCAGTTACTCAGCTCCATCAATACCCCAGCTTGGGATCGACCACCCCGGTGAGTGACTGCTTATTGAGCCAGGCCGAGACGTTTTCCCGAAGGCGAAGTGCAAACAGGCGGGTAACAATTGGTTTGGTATCGGCTGTGTGTGGGGTGATGATTAGGTCATCCCTCCCCCACATTGGGTGTCCCTCAGGAAGCGGCTCCGGGTAAGTTACGTCCGTGGCTGCGCCGGCAAGCAGCCCAGAATCTAGTGCCCTCAGAAGATCCTCCTGATTCACCACCTCACCTCGAGCAACGTTGATTAGGTAGGAATGCGGCATCATCTGCTGAAATCGAGTGGCATCAAACAAGAAGCGAGTCTCAGCAGTGAGTGCGCAGGCCAGGAATACAAACTTTGATTTGGCAAGCACCTGATCAAGTTGCTCAAAACCAGTCACGCGAGCGATGCCGTGACCGTCAAAGTCTTGGTCCGGACGCTTTCTGACGACGGTAACCCTGGCGCGTAACGGTGCTAAGAGCTTGACCAGCTCCTGTGCGATTCCGCCGCCGCCGACAATCGCAACCTGCTCGTCATAAAGCGAGTCTGCATACTTCTCGCCCCAACTCATCGCTTTCACGCGCTTGGGTATAACCCTCCCGAGCGCCATCGCGAGCATTAGTGCGTGCTCTGCAACAGGCTCCGAGTAAGACCTTTTTGCCGAAGTAAATGTCACTGGTAGTTCAAGTAATTCTGAGAACGCATCGACCCCAGCAAAAGGAAGCTGCACCCACTCAAGCTGAGGGTTCTTTGCGATTGCATCGGCAAGGCCTTCGGGATCTGAGTAATCGGTCCAAACCAAAGCCCTAACGTCGACGGTTAGTGATGATACTTTGCCTCCGGAGGCCTCAATCGCCTCGACATAGGCTGGAAATTGTTTGGGCTCCAGCGCAACTAGGTTGTTCAAGATAGAACCTCTTGCAGTTCGGCCTGCACTCGATCAGAAATAGTGGCTGCAGGTGTTGGATCGTCTGAACCGGGAAATCCTCCGTCGTAGGTGGAGTGGAGTTCGCGTTTGACAACAACATCAAATCCGTTCCGCTTGGCTCCCAAAGCGCTGGACCTCAGGCACATATCAGACTGCACGCCAACCAGTTCAAGCGAGGTTATCCCCCTGGCACGCAAGTTGTCCGCGAGGTCAGGGTTGGATTCGAAAACGTCTTGCGTGGTTTTGCGCACCACTAGCTCATTTTCTTTGGGTGCCAGAACCAATTCCCACCACGGCTCACCCGGGGCATCCATCTCATCCGCAGGTCCATCGTTTTGAACAAAGATGACCGGTTGTGATGCCAGTCTGGCCTCAAGCACTCGATCGCCAATTCGCTTCAGAAGGGCCTGCGCATCGGAGACCGGCCAAGGACCAAAAAACATGCTCACTTGAACATCGACAACCATTAAGGCAGAGCTCATCGAAATCTCCAATCAGTCAAAGCCTATTGGCATGCGAATCGAGGTCTAGTGTTTAGCTATGAACACGAATTGCCCTCACTGCCAAGCTGAGATCACCGAGCACGATTTCCGCTGCCCGAGTTGCAACAAATTGACCGCCACCTCTCGGGAGGACCTAAACAAAGTTGATCCTCGTGTCACCAGGGGCATCGGATTCAGCCTCATTGGCGTCGGGGTCCTAGGTTTGGGCTTCGTGATTGCTAACAGTTGGACCGATTGGTTCTCAGGTTTGGACTTTGTTGGACCCCTGGCCCTAATTGTCGCCGGTGGCTACGCCCTGACTACAGTGAAAAAGCGCTAGACACTCAGGGTTAGCTGATTGCCCCAGGGATCCTCGGTCGCAAAAGCCTGTTCACCAACCTGCTGAATCCCAGTTAGACGATCCACTGCAGCGGCGAGAGCATCAGCATCCGGAAGCACCAGAGAAACATCTCTCAAGCCAAGCGTTGGCTGCCTGCGGCCGGCTCCTCGTGAGCGCCACACATTCATAGCCATGTGGTGGTGGTAGCCGCCAACCGAGACAAAGAGCGCAGTCCCGCCCCAATTCATAGTCACATCGAAACCAAGCTGGTCGACGTAGAAATCCTTTGCCTGGGCAATGTTTCCGACACTTAGGTGCACGTGTCCAATCACCGGGACATCACTGGCCTTCGTCTCAACGATGTGGGTTTTGAGGTATTCGTTTGGATCCAAAAACAGAGTGTCCATTTGGATCTGGCCATGCTGCCAAGACCACGAAGTGCGTTCCCGATCGAAGTAGAGCTCTACCCCGTTACCCTCGGGATCATCGAAGTAAAACGCCTCAGAGACCAGATGGTCTGCTGATCCAGTAAATGTGTTCGGATAGTTGCTGGCGGTTGCGGCAACCGCTTGAGCTAATCCAGCCTGCGTTTCAAACAAGAAGGCTGTGTGAAATAGGCCCGCCTCACTTGGGCCAGCGTGCTTCAGTTCCGGAGAGTGTTCGAGAATCAGAGCTGATGATTTAGCTCCACCTAGGACTCGGCTCCCCAAATTCTCAGCTATAACCACCAGACCCAGGTTCTGTGTGTAGTACCTGGTCATCAGATCGAGGTCAGCGACGCGAAGCGTCACAGGACCCATGGTCAAATCGCTAGCCAATTGATTCACGGACTTAGTCTAGGGGGGCTAGACAAAGATACGCAAACATGACTCACATGGCCAAGAGAAGGGATCTGAATCGGCTGAGGATTAAATGAGAAGTGCGCCCCCTGGGACTTGAACCCAGAACCCACTGATTAAGAGTCAGTTGCTCTGCCGATTGAGCTAGAGGCGCAACGAGGGGAAATCCTAGCAGCTCAAACCGACCCCTGCAATGAACTTTTTTTGGCAAACGCTAATGGCGAACTCCCAGTCTGTAACCCAATTGGTTGAATAATGTTTCTATAAATCAACCCTGGGGTGTGAATGTCCAACGAAGTGCAGCGATTGGTTCCTGGAGCCCAAGCTCCTGACTTCAAACTGCTGGATCAAGACGGCAAGTCGGTGTCCCTAAAGGACCTCTTCGGCACTAAAACGGTGCTCTACTTTTACCCAGCAGCAGGAAGCCCGGGATGCACCAAAGAGGCGGCAGATTTTCAAGACGCCCTACCTCAGTTTGTGGCTAAGGGCTACCAGATTGTTGGAGTCTCGCCAGACAGCGTCAAAAAGCTGAAAAGCTTCGAAGACGCCCACGAGCTAACTTTCAAACTACTAAGTGATGAGAACATGGATGCTCACCGCGCATACGGCGCATACGGTGAGAAGTCGCTCTACGGACGCATTTACAAAGGTGCTCTCAGATCAACGATTTTGATCGACGAGAGGGGTGTGGTCTCGGACGCGATGTACAACGTCAAGGCAACTGGTCACACCAATATGCTGCTGAAGCGCATCGGTTAGTCCTTACCGAACTCGACCCTCACCGACCTGGAGAACAGCAGGTAGAAGCTGAGCGCGGCTGGGATTAGTAGTGACCACCCAATTACAGGGGATGCAAATTCACCCGAAAAACTTGCGGTAGCTATCGAGGCAATGAGAAGCTGCAGCACCATCGCTGCGGTGTGTGACCAACGCTTGCGTTTGATTAGACCGTAGGTGATGTTGCCAGCCCAAAGCGATGCTGCAGCCAGCAGTCCCAAGAGGAAAAGTGAACTGGTAAGTGAGAAGGTATTGCCCTGCAGAATTGCCAAAAGCGACCAGAGTGTAACCACTATCAACGCCAAAGATTCCAGCGCCAATATGGCGATTGCGGCGATTAGTTTCTTGTTCATACTCACAATTTTGGGTCTTGATTTCTGGTCTTCGGTGTGAAACCATTTTGGCTGTTGCAGATGTGACTTTACCCCACCGGGGTACCTCCTGTTTCGACCCTTAGGAATAACAGAACACTATGGATATGCAGTGGCTAAACCAGGCCCGATGCCTAAACGAAGACCCTGAGCTCTTCTTCCCGGTAGGCAACACTGGACCCGCCCTCGAGCAAATCGAGCAGGCAAAGTCAATCTGCAGACAGTGCTCCGTTTCAGCTCAATGCCTTGAGTATGCAATCAAAGAAAACCAGGACACTGGTGTTTGGGGTGGTCTCAGTGAGGACGAGCGCAGATCTCTAAAGCGTCGCTACGCACGTGCTCGTCGTGCCAGCTAGACCGGTAGGTCAATAACTACTCTTGTTCCGCCTCTAATTGGCGAGGTCCAGTTAATCTTTCCGCGAAGCTCAGACTCCACCAGAGTGCGAATGATCTGAGTTCCAAGCCCAGAGCCCACTTTGCCCTCGGGGAGGCCGGAACCGTTATCAACGATTTCGATGTGCAGGTTTTGTTTTTCACGCTCTGCGCTGACGGTTATGGTTCCGCTTCGATCACTCAAACCATGCTCGACGGCATTCGCAACTACCTCGGTGAGGACAAGGGCTAGTGGCGTGGACCTAGCGGCTTGCATCTCACCAAACGATCCGACAAACTCCGTCTTTACGGTCGTGTGGTATCCGGCGATGTCTGGAATCAGCAGCAGGATGCGCTTGAAAATCTGATCGAAAGACACCTCTTGATCGATTCCCTCAGACAATACGTCGTGGACCACGGCAATCGCGCTGACTCGACGCATGGCCTGAGATAGGGATTCCTTAACCTCTTCACTGGCACTTTGTCGAGACTGGATACGAAGCAAGCTTGCGACGGTTTGCAGGTTGTTCTTCACCCTGTGGTGAATCTCACGAATGGTCACATCTTTGGTAATCAGTTCGCGTTCACGAACCCGAAGTTCTGTCACGTCACGGGTTAGAACAATTGCACCACTGCGCTCTCCGCCCTTACTTAGCGGGATTGAGCGGGCGGCAATTGTCAGATCTGGAAACTCAATGTCGGTGCGCCATGCCGCCTTGCCGGTGAGCACGAGTGGCAGCCCCTCATCAATTTGAACCAACTTTGACTGCAGGCTGGTGATCTCTTCGGCAAGGAGCCTCCCCTCCAGCTCTCCCTGGACTCCGGCTCTATTGAAAACAGACAGAGCATTAGGGCTGGCAAAAAGAATTCGACCAGCCTGGTCAAGACGAATGAACCCGTCGTTGGGTCTTGGTGCTCCACGTTTGGCAGCAGTTCCGGCCTCCAGAATCGGGAACTCCCCTCGGGAAACCATCTCGAGAAGTTGCGTGGCACACTCATTGAAGTTAATTTGAAGGCGATTTGTGTAACGCGGTTGTGAAAGATTTGTATGTCTGGAAATAACCGCGATTGGTTTTTTGTCACCAGGCGAGAAGACGGGGAAAGCGGAAATTCTTGCGGCCGACTCATCCATAGTGGTTACCTCCCCCAGCACCTGCGGGACCCCGGAGGAGAAGGCCGCTTCTATCAACTCAATCCAGTCATACTTTGGTGATGAGTCAGTGAGGTCGCGGTAGAAAAGAGTCGGTGCGGTGGATGGTCTTGCGTGTGCGAATGCCTGCAGCTTCGGCCCGCGTGGAACCCAAAGCACTAGATCGGCGAATGCCATGTCAGAAATCAGCTGCCAATCAGCAATCAGCGTTCTCAGCCACTGCTTATCGCCACCGGATTTACTCACGATTGTTGAGTTTAGTGCGCTAGGACTTGATCATCTCTAAAGCCAATTGTCGTATTGACTCCCGCAACTTCGAGCCTTTGGCGGCAAGCATCAGTGGCTGCGCCTTGAACATCGATGCATCAACCGCGGAGGTGTCATCGGGCAATAGACCAAGCAGCTCTCGACCCAGCAACTGGTAGAAAGTGTCTCTTAGTTGCCTCGAGGGATCTCGACCAAGCACGCTTGATCGAACCCTGTTGGCCACCAGTTGATAGTCAACGTCCAATTCTCGAACCAGCATTAAGAAAAGATTCACCGAGACGGGATCACTGCCGGTTAGAGCAACGACCCGGCTGGACTTTTCTAGAAACCACCGAGTTGGTTGATTTCGCTCAATGGTTGACTCCAGTGAGACCAGTCCAGTTTCAAGGTCAGAGTCCAAATCAATAACCACTGCATCGCAGAGCTGTTCAAGTCCGCTGAGCAGCTCAGCGATTGCGTGTTCATCAAACTCGGCCCAGCGATTGAGTTGGGTCATGCCCGATAAAAGTCTCAAACTGTGCTTCTCGAAGCTCACCTCGTGACTAAGTCGCTCGAACTGTTCACGGTCAAAGCGGCCCTGCCTGGCCATTCGAAGTAATCCCAGGATGCCGGGACCCGGTTGGGTAATCCCCAGCCAAGGGGCAATTGCTGGTCTTCTTGTGGCGGCGTCAATAAGGCAAACCTTGTGACCGAGTGAGGCAAGCTCGAAGGCGAGATTCATCGAAGTGTTGGTTTTTCCAACTCCGGCTGGGCCCCAGATTGCGATGCTCGATCTGGCTCTTGAGGGAACTTGAATACCCTGCTCCCGGTCTCGATCCAAATCAATCAGAGTCATACGACTGGCACCACAAAGATCTGATTTTCAAGTGAAATTGCGTGCATCACCGCGATGGCTTCTTCGAGTTTGAGTCGGAGCTCGACCTCAGGATTCTCCTGAGCAAAAAGACCCTCGCCATACTTAATCTCAAACACTTCAGATCTCGGGACTATGAGTTCAAGCTCGGTTCCACTCTCACGCTCAATCGCCCGCCACACCGATACGAAGCCGCCCGCTGCAACCGATGCGGGCTTGAGCTCCGGTGTGATTCGAATCGCTGTGTATTCGGGGTCAATGATGGTGGTGAGGTCTTCTTTGGCTATCAACTCACCCTTTCGGACTACCCTCTCGACACCTATAACTGAGCTGACATCCTCGGACATGACGTAACTATCGAGCTCGCCGAGGTCAACTGGGACCGAGGTGAAGTCCTCCGCTGTGAGCATCTCCCCGGGCTTGAGGTCGGTGGCAGCCACCAGATACTCGGGCAGGGGTCGAAGCAGGGTACTAATGAGCAAGCCAACCAACACCACTGCTGCTGAAACCGCGAGTATCAACCAATTTGGGATTCTTCTCCCCATCCGAATTGCCATAGCTGCACAATGACAAAAAGGGAGGAATGCCGCTTGCCGTTATCCACAATCCGAAGCCAGAGGGCTGTCAAAGAAAGTTTTCCACAGACCCCGGTTTAACTCTTTTGAGATTTGTTTGCTAAGGCCAAACTGCTACCACGACTTTTGAGAAGGGGGCCTTATGTCAGACCAAGTCGCAATCAAACACGTTGACCCAGCGCCATTCTTTGCCGAGATCTCAGCTGCGTATGTTGAGGTTCTCGCGGGGGTTAGAAGGCCAGAGCAGCTAGCTAGGTGGCTATCGGATCGCACGTATTACGACGTGTGCCAAAGGGCTCAGCGCGAAGCGAGGCAGCGTTCGCTCACGGGATTGCGACAACGGCCAGATGTCAGCCTGAGATCAACCCAGACCTTCCTAACCGATCACCACGCCTTTCAAGGAGTGGTGATTCTTCGTATTAGCGGAGCCACGAAGGCGGTCTCGATTCGAGCGGAACTGATTAACGCTCGCTATCGAATCACCGATCTCAGTCTGATCTAGTTTCTAAAGAAGCTTGATCCCTTGCCATCGGTCTTGGGAGCTGGCTTCTGCTGAACCTGCTGCGGAGTTCCCTGCTCCGATGGAGCAGTCATGGTCAAGCCCGCTGGAATCGGTTGAGGCTGAACCTCAGTCACGGTCTGCTTGATCTCGACGTTGAACAGGAACTGGACTGCTTCTTCGCGAATGCCGGCCATCATGTCGGAGAACATGTTGTAACCCTCACGCTGGTATTCAACGAGTGGGTCTCGCTGTGCCATGGCTCGCAGACCAATTCCCTCCTTGAGGTAATCCATCTCGTAGAGGTGGTCGCGCCACTTGCGGTCAATAACTGAAAGCATCACGCGGCGCTCCAGCTCACGCATGACCTGCTCGCCGACGTCTTGGGTTCTGCGCTCGTAGGCGATTCGGGCATCAGAGAGAATCTCCTCTACCAGCCAGGAAACCGAAGGCTTCGAGACAGCCCTTGCCTCCTGCAGAACTTCTTCGACCTCAAGCCCCACAGGGTAAATCTGCGAGAGGGTGTTCCATAGACCCGGAAGATCCCAGTCATCAACCGAGGTGTCGGTGACCTCTGAACGAACTACCTCGGTCACAACCTGCTCCATGAACTTCTGGAACGTGCCGGAGATGTCATCGCCTTCAAGAATGTGTCTGCGATCTGAGTAGATGGCCTCACGCTGACGGTTCATGACATCGTCGTACTTCAGAATGTTCTTGCGAATCTCGGCATTTCTAGCTTCCACCTGCGACTGGGCTGAAGCGATAGCCTTCGAAACAACCTTTGACTCAATTACAGAATCATCGGGAACCGAGGATCGGTTCATCAATGCAGCTGCCGCTCCCGAGTTGAACAAGCGCATTAGGTCATCAGTCAGAGACAGGTAAAACCTGGATTCACCCGGGTCACCCTGACGACCCGATCGACCGCGCAACTGGTTGTCAATGCGGCGAGACTCGTGACGCTCGGTGCCGAGCACATACAGACCGCCAACCGCCAAAACCTTCTCAGCCTCGATGGCCACCTGTGACTTGATCTTCTCAAAGACCTCATCCCAGGCCTTCTCGTAGTCATCGGCCTGCTCCACAGGATCGAGTCCCAGCTTCTGCATCTCTGCCACCGCTAGGAACTCGGCGTTTCCACCGAGCATGATGTCGGTACCGCGACCGGCCATGTTCGTAGCAACAGTCACTGCACCAAAGCGACCAGCCTGAGCGACGATGGCTGCTTCTCGAGCGTTGTTCTTTGCGTTCAGCACCTCGTGCTTTACGCCGCGCTTGGCCAAAAGCTTCGAGAGGTACTCGCTCTTTTCAACCGAGGTGGTTCCAACCAAGATTGGCTGACCGGTCTGGTGACGCTCGGCAATGTCCTCCACAACCATGCGGAACTTGACCTCTTCATTTTTGAAGATTAGGTCAGACTGATCCTTTCGAATCATCGGCATGTTGGTTGGAATTGGGACGACGCCGAGCTTGTAGGTGGACATGAACTCTGCGGCTTCGGTCTCCGCGGTACCGGTCATACCCGAGAGCTTCTCGTACATCCTGAAGTAGTTCTGCAGGGTAATGGTCGCAAGCGTCTGGTTCTCGGCCTTAATAGCTACGCCTTCTTTGGCCTCGATTGCCTGGTGCATACCTTCGTTGTAGCGACGACCCGGCAGAATGCGGCCGGTGTGCTCGTCAACGATTTGAACCTCACCGTTGACCACAACGTAGTCGCGGTCTTTACGGAATAGTTCCTTGGCCCTGATTGCGTTGTTCAGGAAGGAAATAAGTGGAGTGTTGGCACTCTCGTAGAGGTTCGTGATACCTAGGTAGTCCTCAACCTTGTCGATACCCGACTCCAAAACACCTACCGTGCGCTTTTTCTCATCGACTTCGTAGTCAACATCAATCTCTAGGGTCTGAACCAGCTTGGAGAAAACCCCGAACCAACGGTTTACCTCAGGGGATGCTGGACCCGAAATGATCAGCGGGGTTCTCGCCTCATCGATCAGGATCGAGTCAACCTCGTCGACGATTGCAAAGAAGTGTCCTCGCTGCACCAGGTCAGCCTTGGTCAAAGCCATGTTGTCGCGCAAGTAATCGAAACCAAACTCGTTGTTGGTTCCATAGGTGATGTCGCACTCATACTGAGCCTTGCGCACTGCGGGGTCCTGACCCGAGATCAAGCAACCGGTGGTCATTCCAAGAGCTCGGTAAACGCGACCCATCAGCTCGGACTGGTAACCGGCCAAGAAGTCGTTAGTGGTAACGACGTGAACACCCTTGCCAGGGATGGCATTTAGGTAGGCAGCGGTAGTCGCAACCAGGGTCTTACCTTCACCGGTCTTCATTTCCGCGATGTTGCCAAGGTGAAGCGCAGCTCCACCCATCAGCTGGACGTCGAAGTGACGAAGCCCAATGGTGCGTTTGGCCGCCTCGCGGACAGCTGCGAACGCCTCAGGGAGTAGGTCATCCAGCGTCTCACCAGCCGCATAGCGCTCGCGGAACTGCCTGGTCTCGTCGCGAAGCTCGTCGTCAGTCAGATCAACGAAGTTTTGCTCGAGAGCATTGACGCTTTGCGCGATAGAACTCAGCTTTTTGAGCAGCTTGCCTTCGCCGGCGCGCAGCAGTTTGTCGAGGATTGAAGCCAAAATGATCTCCCTTGGGTTTCGGGTGTAATTGTAGTTGCTGGTCCTTGGGTTAGGTCAGGCTGATGACGCCGTAGCTATATCCCTTGCGGCGATAAACCACAGCGTTTTTTCCGGTCTCGGAGTCTTGAAATAGAAAGAAGTCGTGGCCCACCAACTCCATGTGATCTACAGCCTCTGCTTTGGTCATCGGCATCGCAGGAAACTCTTTGGTTCGGATCTCGATTGGAGACTTGATTATCACAGGCTCGGGAGCCTCGTCGACGCTAATTCGCACATCCAGCGGCTTGATGTCCAACTGGGAAAAATCCGCGGCAGCGAGCTCGCTAGCACCAATGTTTTTGTGACCTCCACCGCGGTGAATCTTGTGCTTATCGGAGTAGCGGCGTAGACGTTCCAGAAGCTTTCCGAATGCAATGTCGAAGGCGGCAAACTTGTCTGCTGATCTTGCTTCCGCACGAACCACGTGACCGGCTTCATACACGGTGAGCTCTACCTGATCCTCGGGACCCGATGCGTGGTGTTCATGGCGAGTCACTTTGATGTTTAGCTCCTGCGGGCGATGAGCAAATTGCTCAACTTTTCCCGACTTCTCGGATACGTATTCTTTGAATCGGTCCGAGACATTGAGGTTTCTGGCTGAAATTCGAAGTTCCATTTTTTACCTCCTTGGGGGCAACTTTGCCCTGATTACAAACTACGCCTATTTGGAACCCGTAGCGCCAAATTCTGAAAATCTCCTAGCTAGCACACAGCCAGCAATCACCTCAGCACCAGCATGTTTGGATGCCCTTATCAGTTCGCGCAAAGTTGCCCCGGTGGTGAGAACATCGTCAAAAACAAGAACCTGTTTGCCACCCAGGGGCGGCAAGACGAATGCGCCTGATAGGTTCTCCTCTCGCTGTATTGCCGTGAGTTTGCGCTGGTCACGCAGAGTTTTGGTTGTCCGCGCTTCAATCACGCGATAGCCGAGTTGCTTGGCCACTAATGCAACCGGGTGATACCCGCGCTTGCGATAGTTCGATTTGTTGACCGGTGGAATCACGAGAATGACGGTTTTATCTAGTTCCAGTTGTTCAAGTGATCTCCTGGCGACCACCCCAAGAACCTTTGCCAACGCCGTCACGCCCGAGTCTTTAAAGGCGGTTAGTACTGATAGGCGCAGGTCATCAAGCGGGAAAGCGTTGTGTACCGGGACTCCTTGAAAAATCTCTACACCCGGCTCCCAGAGATGAGCCTCGCAGCAAAGCACCGCGTTCTTTGCGCAGCATAGACAGCGAATCGGAGCGATTAATTGCAGCAGCAACTTGAGCATCGAGTTAGCCTGACATGACCCTCTGCCAGGGTGTGGCCTACTCGAACAGTTGTGAATAAGGGTTGGTATGGGGTGTCTGCTAGCGAATCTTTGCGATGTCTAGCACTTCACTCGCGACTCTGCGCCAAGAACCGCCGGTGAGGTTCCACAGCTCACCATTTTGTCCCAATAGATAGCTAGAGCCGGCTGACTGGCCAGCAACGACCTTGCTACCAGGGACGAGCGGGGCTGGCAACTGAACCTTTGGCCCGAACAGTGGGTAGTCACTCAGCGAGCTTCGACCCTGCGAATTGGTTTCCAAAATTCTGAGCGTGACCGGAGTTTGCCAGGTCAGTGAAATGGGGTCCACCAGGCTTGTTTGAACGATGGTGCCGGGGTTGATAAATGCCGGCAGGTTTCGAACATCACGGTTGATTGTGAAAATCTCGAGCCTGGTCTCCGACTGGGTCCTGACTATCACAGCCAGTCTCGAACCCTCTGGGCTGAGCGCTGCGGCAAGCCTGGTGCCGATAACGGGCAAAACCAAGCTGGCAATTTGAGTCCCGCCCTCGAAAACCCGAACTGCAGAACCCGACTGCTTTGGAATCTCCCAGAGTAAATCCTCGCCATCGAACTCGAGAGCTGCCAATTGGGCAGTGTCGCTCACTCGTTCGCTTTGGACGCCAATGCCCGAACCAAACATGACCTCCACCCCAGCAGGGGAGCTAAATGCCAATAAATTCCCCGATCGGGCCGCCGCCAACATGGTCGGTTTTGATAAGGCCACCAGGTTCGCTGTACCGGTGATCGGAAGGGTATCGGAACTACCTAGGCGATAGACAGCATCTCTGAGCGAGACCACCTCAGTACCAGATCGCTCAGGTGAAATGCCCGCCGGGATGATGTCCTGCCTGGAGCTATTGACACTGAGCACGACATCGGAGACACCAGAGAGCTGAAGCAGCGTCGCGCGAAGTTGAGAGAGCATCAGTCGACGATCGATTGCGTCAGCCATGAGTGCCAGCGAGTCAAAGTCGACCTCAGCAATTCCCTGCTGAATAGTCACTGCTCCGATTGTGAGCTTGGTGCCCTCCGGGATTGCACTTTGGACCCCAACATTTAGATACTCAGATGGCCCTGCCAAAAGGGCATTGACCAGCCTGGTACCGGTCGAGGTTCGAGATGGGAACCACCTTAGGTCAGGCACCAGTTCGGTGCCGCGTGAATCGAGGAAGTAAACGCTGTATGGCTTGAATACCACTTGAAACACCGGTGGGGTAACAACGGTCAGGTTTGGTGCGGAGTCGATCCGCCACTGTCCATCCTCCTGGACCAACTTGAATCGAAGGGATGTGGTGTCCGCCTTGGAATAGCTGGTGTAGCGACCGTGCTCGTCCAGTCTTGCCTGAACATCAAGTGCCACCAATTGAAGGCCTACCCCGCCCTCGCGGAAAGTTGGAGCACCACTTCTGATCAAAACCTGGTTGTCTGGTTTCCACTGCTGGGCAAAATCTCGACTGAGGAATTCCCTAGCAACCGAATAGTCATTTTGCGGGCCTGTGCCGGCAGCTAGGAAGCCGCTGACTATCTCTTTAGCCGATGCCCCAGGAACCGGACCGGATGGGGTGTAGTAGGCGACTTCCTGTTGTTCGTAGGCCGCAATTTCGGGTCCCGATTTCACATCCAATCCGGTTGGAATAGCGGCACAACCGGTTAGCACAAGCAGTGACAGAGCTGCGAAAAGTTTTCTCATCACGGCTCCATCGATCTCGGCGGAAGTGGGAGTGGAGAGTTTGCGATAACCAAATCTGCGCGTTTTGGAAGCGTCAACCTAAAGCTTGAGCCACGCTTTGGTTTAGACCAAACCTGCAACCAACCGCGGTGCAGGATGGCATCTTCCTTGGAGATCGCCAAGCCCAGACCCGTGCCACCGAGCGAACGCTGTCTAGCTGGATCCGCCCTCCAGAATCGATCGAAGATTCGCTCCAGCTGCTGCTTTGTCATGCCAACGCCAAAATCGGTAACGCAAACCGCAACTGCGCTGGCGTTTTCGCCAACCTCCACCTGAATGGGCTTTCCTTCACCATGTTCAACCGCATTGGAGAGCAGGTTCACTATTAGGCGCTCAATGCGCTTGGAATCGATTTCTGCCTCAACCGCCTTGGCTGGAAGTTGCACCTGTATTGGCATGTTTCTGCTTGCCGCCAGCGGCTCAATGCTGGCTATAGCAGACCCCACAACCGCATTCAGATCGCGAAGTTCCAACTCAGCCTGGACCGCTCCGGCGTCGTATCTTGAGATTTCCAAAAGGTCCGCCAGTAGCCTTTCGAAGCGTTCAATCTGGTTTTGCATCAGCTCAGCGGAGCGAGAGAGCGCGGGATCGAGTCCCTTGCGATTGGCGAAGATAACCTCGCCGGCAAGTTTGATCGTGGTTAGTGGAGTTCTGAGCTCGTGCGAAACATCAGATACGAATCTGCGCTGCATGCGAGAGAGCGAATCCAACTTTTGAATTTGCTGCTGCAGGTTGGTGGCCATCTTGTTGAAGGAGCGGGCTAGCTGCGCAACCACGTCATCGCCGCGCTCACCAAGTCGCTCATCAAGATTTCCCTGGGCTAGCAGTTCGGCGGCCTTTGCAGCTTGTTCGACCGGCTGAATAACTCGCCTAGTGACCAAATAGCTGACTAAACCGATGATGAAGATTAGGAAGATTCCGCCGACTGCCAGTGCTGATTGAACCAGCGCCAGGGCCTCCTGCTCCGGTGATAGGTCATAGACGAGATACAGCTCAAACTCACCAGCCAGTGGAACTGAGATCGCACCACCTACTGTCACACCGGGAACCACGACGCCATTTTTGTTCAGCTCAATCGGGGTGTAGCTCAGGATGGCAGGATTCTCCCTAACCTCAAGTCGCAGCTCCTCGGGTATGGAGTTCAGATCCAGATCTGGGGATATCGGAGACTGAAACAGGTCTAGCTGGGCCTGGCCGGGAGATCTCAACAGCGCCACCTGTCGATTGGCAGTCGATCCGGAGACTTGAAGGGATGGCACAACTGAGTTCAAAACTGTCTGGAGACTGGTCTCGTCGTTGAGTGATGCCGCTGCGATGGTGGACTGCACCGAACCAACGGCTCGCTCCGTCTCAGAGAGTATCTGCTCTACTCGGTTTTGGTAAAAGGCATTTGCTAGCGAAAAGGAGAGGAACCCACCGAGGGTCACCAGTGCCAGAAAACTCAGACCAAGGGTGGTTAGTACCGCTTTGGCCGTCAGAGATTTTCTAAGCCACTTCACGCAGTTTCGGTGCCAACTCGGTAACCGTGACCGCGAACCGTAAGAACAATCTTTGGATTCTCTGGGTCAACCTCAACCTTCGAGCGCAAGCGCTGCACGTGAACGTTGACGAGCCTGGTATCAGCCTTGTACTGGTAGCCCCAAACCTGCTCTAGAAGCATCTCTCTCGAGAAGACCTGCTGCGGCTTGGTGGCCAAGGTGTGCAGCAGTTTGAACTCAAGTGGGGTGAGCGAGATCGGGGTGTCGCCTCGTCTAACCTCAAACGAAAGCGGATCCAGCGTAATTTGGCCAACCTGAAGGTTGTTGCCCTCGTCCACAACTGGGCGGAGTCTCGCCTTGATGCGAGCTAGCAGCTCAGCGCCGTTGTGCGGCTTAACCACGTAGTCATCGGCACCCGCCTCTAGGCCTCGAACCACATCGTCGGTGTCACCTTTTGCAGTGAGCATGATGATTGGGGTACCGCTGTGCGACCTAATTTGCGAACAAACCTCAATGCCCGACTGGCCAGGAAGCATGATGTCAAGCAGCACCAAATCTGGGTGCGACTCATTGAAAACATCGATTGCAGTTAGGCCATCCGCGGCAAACACCGGCTCGTACCCAGCACCCGAAAGCACCAGTCCGACCATCTCGCGCAGTGCATCATCATCGTCAACTACAAGAATCTTGTGAGACACTGCGACCTCCCGTTAGTAGCGGTAGTGATCCACCTTGTATGGTCCATCAACTGCTACACCAATGTATCTTGCCTGAGAGGGGGTTAGTTTTGTCAACTCGACGCCCAAAGCATCTAGGTGCAAACGAGCCACCTTCTCATCCAGCTGCTTAGGCAGAATGTGGACTCCCAGTCCGTATTCGGCAGCACGCTGGTAGAGCTCAATCTGTGCCAATACCTGGTTCGAGAACGAGGTAGACATCACAAATGATGGGTGTCCGGTTGCGTTTCCTAGGTTCATCAGACGACCCTCAGAGAGGATCAGCACGGCACGACCGTTTGGCAATCTCCACTCGTGCACCTGTGGCTTGATCTCGACCTTCTGAACCCCTGGGATCTGGGCGATTCCTGCCATGTCGATCTCGTTGTCGAAGTGGCCAACGTTCGCAAGGATTGCGAGGTTCTTCATCTTCAAGACGTGCTCTGGGGTGATGATGTTCTCATTACCCGTTGAGGTTACGAAGATGTCAACCTGGTCGATGACTGACTCGAGGGTCGCCACCTGGAACCCGTCCATGGCAGCCTGCAGCGCGCAGATTGGGTCAATCTCAGAGACGATGACTCGTGCACCCTGGCCACGAAGCGCCTCGGCACAACCCTTACCAACATCGCCGTAGCCAGCAACAAAGCAAACCTTTCCACCCATCAGCACGTCAGTGGCACGGTTTAGGCCATCTGGCAGTGAGTGGCGAATGCCGTACTTGTTGTCAAACTTTGACTTGGTCACAGCATCATTCACGTTGATTGCCGGGAACAGCAGCTCACCGCGCTTGAAGAACTCGTAAAGACGGTGAACACCTGTGGTGGTCTCCTCTGAGACTCCGATGATTCCAGCAGCTACGCGGGTGTAGTAGCTGGAGTCACGCTTTAGAGACTCAGTCAAGGTGTCAAGAATCACCCGGTACTCGTGAGAGTCATCCAGACCTGCCGGCGGGACTGAGCCGGCCTTCTCAAACTCAACTCCCTTGTGAACCAACAGCGTGGCGTCACCGCCGTCGTCCAGAATCAGGTTTGGACCATCAAATCCCTCTGCTGAGAAGTCAAAGATCTTCTCGGTGCACCACCAGTACTCCTCCAGGGTCTCGCCCTTCCAAGCGAAAACTGGTGTTCCAGCTGGTGACTCGGTGGTTCCCTTGCCGACCACAACAGCTGCGGCAGCCTCGTCCTGGGTTGAGTAAATGTTGCAGCTCGCCCAGCGAACTGACGCTCCAAGCTCAACCAGAGTCTCAATGAGAACTGCGGTCTGCACCGTCATGTGAAGTGAGCCTGCAATGCGGGCACCTTTCAACGGTTGAGTCGGACCATACTCCTTGCGCAGTGCCATAAGGCCTGGCATCTCTTGCTCGGCAAGGCGAATCTGGTGCCTGCCGGCTTCAGCTAGGGAAAGGTCAGCGACCTTGAAATCAAACTGGGTAATTGTCTGGCTCATTACGTGCCTCTTTCGATACTCGATTCAAAGATTGCGAATTGCTTTGATTGCTTTGTCTCGAATCTCAACCATCGAGGCCTCGTGGCTGGACTCCACGTTTAGTCTAAGCAATGGTTCGGTGTTTGAGGGACGAATATTCGCCCACCACCAGTTTTTTTCATCTTTGTAGCTGAAGGTGGTTCCGTCAAAAACCTCTTCGGTAGCCTCGGGAAGCACCGACCTAACTCTGGCTAATGCGGCTTCACGGTCCTCGACGGTCGAGTTGATCTCACCTGATGCGAAGTAGGGAGTGAAACGCTCACCAAGCTTTGATGCAGGTTCTTCAGAGCCGGCGATTTCAGCGACCAGGTGCATGGCGGCCAACATCCCATTATCTGCACCCCAGAAATCTCTGAAGTAGTAGTGGGCCGAGTGCTCCCCACCAAAGACTGCCTTGGTCTCGGCCATGGCATCTTTGATCAAAGAGTGCCCCACCCTGGTCCGAAATGGCTTGGCACCCATATCGCGAATTACCTCCTCGACAGACTTCGAGGTCAGCGCGTTGTGAATCACCGTGATATCGGTTTCACCAAGCGCTTTGACTCTTTCAATCTCACGCTTAGCAACAATTGCAGCAACAGCAGACGGGCTTATGGCAACACCATTTTCATCAATTGCGAAACAGCGATCGGCATCGCCATCAAAGGCAAGACCCAGATCCGCCTTGTGCTGAACAACCGCCTTTTGAAGGTCTACAAGATTTTTCGGATCCAGTGGGTTGGCCTCGTGATTTGGGAAACTGCCGTCTAACTCGAAATACATCGGCACAATATCGAAGTCCAAGGCATCCAAACCCGCAGCCTCACCAAAAACGGCCGGGACAGTCAGCCCGCCCATACCGTTGGCCGCATCGACGACAATCTTGAGCTTGCGAGCGCCTTGGAAGCTGACCAGGGACCGAAGGTATTGAACGTATTCACCCATCACATCAACCCTTGAGCTTTCCCCCGGTTGAGCAACTGATTGAATCCCAGAGTTCAGGTATGCCTCTGCCCGCTTGGAGATGGCACCCAGCCCGGTGTCCATGGAGATGCCGCGAGCGCCGGCTCGAGAAAACTTCATTCCGTTGTAGCTGGCAGGGTTATGACTAGCGGTAAACATCACCGCTGGTAGTTGCATCGAGCCCGATGCGAAATACGACATGTCTGTTGAGCAAAGACCGAGAATCTTGGAGGAGGCGCCACGCTTGGCAGCCCCTTGAGCGAATGCATTAGCAAAACCCGCTGAGCTATCACGCATGTCATATCCGATGACGAGCTCTTTACCGCTGAGCTCAAGCTCATCTGCAAAACCAGCCCCAAAGGCCTCGACTATCTCTGGAGTGAGTTGGGATCCAACCAAACCTCTAACGTCGTAGGTTTTCACGAAGTCACTGAACTGAACCAAAGCATCCTCTTAGCTGTAAACGGGCACGGCAAGAATACAATGGCGACATGGACCAGGGCCCGATTAGCCGCGACCGCCACGGTCGAGGAATGCGCCGTCCACTCCCCTCCAAACTCTTTCACCACGGCATCGCAAGACGGCACTTTTTTGAAGACGTTGTGGTCGAGACCTGCGAATACCTCAAAGAGACTTTTCCACAGAAACTTGGTTCATTGAGCTGGGTGATTGAGGACGTGCCGCAGGTTAGCGAAGACGAACCGATTCGCAGGTTCCACTCCGATAAACAAAACATGAGAATCACGCTGTATCGGATTCCAATTCAACGAATCGGTAAGTTTCGGATCAGCGAGCCTAGGCTTCAGATCGAGCAAGCCGTTATTACTGCTGCAGCCGCACTAATTGATGTTGACCCCTGGGATCTAATTCACCCAAACTAGCGAACTGAAACTTCGATGCTTTCGCCAATGTTTCGCATCTCGGTTGGCTGAACAACCTCATAACCAGCCTTAGACAAAATCTCGATGGCAGCCAGGAAGCCGGTGCCTTGAACTCGAAGCGGTCCGCGTTCGATCGGAACAGCAACCTGTGATCTGGCAGGCAGCGTTACAGAGGCACTTTGCTCACCCACCACAACCACCGTAAACGTCTCCAGAGTCGGGTTACCCAACACTAGCTGCGAACTACCGGGAGCAGCGAGGTAGAGATCGCGCTCAAAGAGTTGGCTTGGAATCAGCCAAGAAAAGTCGACCTTCGGGGAGATTACGTCGTTTCTGATTGCCGCTAAAACCTCTCCGGTTGCCTCAAAGCTGACGAGGTTTGAACCCGCTTTCAAATTGAGTTTCTGCTCAACCAAAACCCCAGCCGGAACCCGAATTTGAATCAATTCAAACTCGCCCCCGGCGATTGCCTGAAGACTCAGTTCAACATCCTCAAGCCCTGGGTTGAACACCCTCAGTGCAGGACCGTTGATGGCGTTTTCCGCAACTACGAGTCCCGAAATTGCGCCCCGCTTGACTGGCTTTGTTGGTGCAACTAGAGCCACTCCAGTTGCGCTCAGGCCGCTTACCTCACGGTGTTGCAAGAACGCGGCAACCGGCAGGCCGCTGGTTTGGTAGCGCACCACATACTGTGAATCCGCACCGCTTAGACCAACCAGGGAAATCATCTTTTGCTCATTTGCGGCGAGCGGGACTCTGTCGGTTTCGATTCCGTCCTCCAGCGAGAGCTCAAGCTCAACCATCAAATCAACATCGTTTGGATTGGCAAGGTGAAGCACGGTTTCGCTGCCAGGCCCCGAATCGCCAGTCACGAAGTAGCCGGATGCGCTCGGCATTGGGCAGTAGGTGGCCGCAAGACCGGCGAGACGTGGGCGATTGATCGCCTGGGTTTGAATTACCGATAGCACCTTGGTCGATTGCTCAGCTGTATCAACCCGAGCAAACAAACCGCCATCCTCTGAGACCTCTGCATCGGTGCCCCAAAGATTGAAGGTGGCCTTTCCAACACTTGAAATCTCACCCAAATCAGTGCCCTGCTCCCCACCAACCTCGGCAAGCGGCCCTGGGCAGAAAGCGGTAACTGGCATCGGATCAACGCTTGCCGAAGCAAGTTGTGCCTCACTGGCCTCGGGTAACTCAATTCGGGGGGCTAGATACAGCGAACCTACGAGGCCGAGAGCAGCAAGGTAGGCAAGCGCTTTGAGGAATAGTTTCATCGCTCACCGCGCTTTGATCGACGATATCCGCGCACCACTGCAGGGGTTGGTAGCGCAAGCAACGCAGCGATTGCCAAGCTCCAAACGACCTCTTGCTTCAGCGGGTCATCGGTCACCCGAGGCAGTTCTTTAGATACAACTTCGGTTCGCCACAGCAAACCAAACTCCGAGCTACCTGCGGGCTGCAGGTATTCAAGGGACGAAATTGCCACTTCGCTTTGGCCCTGGATAACAGGATCTTCGGCATGAAGTAGGACAAAGCTAATCCCAAGATCTTGAATCAGTGCTTCCAGTCCAACGCCATTACCGGCAAGTAATCCTGCAGTGAGTTGCGCAACATCCTGAGCTCTAGTGTCGGCAGCCAAATAGTTAGTGGCGAGCCCACGTTGCTCGAATTGATTACCGTCCCCCCAGATCAACTGAGCCTCAACCTGCTCGGCTTGGGTAATTCGAAGGGTTAGCACATCCCCTGAATTCGCTGCGGATTGCGCGATCACCAAAGCTGGCATCAATCTCGCCTCTGCGCTTATGAGGCGAGGCGTATTCAAAGCTTGCCAAACACCCGAACCGGTGATCAGCAAAAGTGCAGCAGCTCCGACCACTGCGAGCGCTTTGCCATTCCAACGCAGCCCCGACACTGAAATAGCCAGCGCAATCAAGGTTGCAAGCCCAAAGGCAATGGTAGAGCTGAAGCTCAGGAAGTATCCGAGGGCAACCAGGCCAACCATGAAAGTGAGGCCAGCAGCAAAGGTGGCTGATTTTTCGCTGGCTATCCCAAGCCCAGCCAAAACCAGTGCGGCTGCAAGGTAAGTAGACCAGGGTGCTATTTCGAGCTCAAGGGACTGAGCTTGTGCCCAAGAGGATTGCAGTCCCACGACCCAAGATTCCTGTGTGATCCAAAACCCAACCCAATTCCAAAGTGCCAGCGCTGCCGGGATCAGCGATAGCAGCATCAGGTGTAGGCGTTTGAAATGCCAAATCCCTAGCGCGAGCAAATAAAGAGCCAGCAGCAGAGCCACCGCATTAGAAGAAACAGCCAGTGCAAAGAAGGAGATTGCTAGAAGTCCCGCCCACCGAAGTGCCCGCGGATTGGTTTGACTCTTCACCGATCGATACCCAAACAGCATTACAAGTGGGGCAAAAATCAGCGCAGTGACAGTGACGAGGTCGGCTTTGAGTGCGGAGCCCAGCACCAATGGCGAGAGGGCATACCCAAGACCAACCAATGTCCTAAGAAATGGTCTGTGGGAAAACAATCCGGCAAACTGCCAAGCGACAAAGAAGGCCAGGGTTGGTGCGGCAAATAGCCAAAGCGCAATGGCCCAATCCGCTCCCAGGGGCGAAATCGCGGACAGACCTAGCAGGGCCCAGTTGAATGGGTCGCTGGGGGCATTGAGCCCATAGCCCGAGAGTAGACCGGTGACCGCAGTGGCCTGAAATAGTTCGGTCCAGCTCTTTGAGATCGGAAGTAGGCCCTGAAAGAAGGTGCCCCCCTGAGGCCACAGGCTAAAGCTGAGAATCAGCGGCGCTAGGGCAAACCAGGCTTGGTTGGATGCGAAGATGCCGCTATTGGTCTTTGGCTCATCCGGGAGCTCAATGAGGGCATCTAGTCTGCGCTGCCTGAGCTGCTTGCTGGTTGCCAAGAGACTGCGGGCAGCATTCAACGAGCCAAATGATCTGGTCTTTTTCCGAGCCGCAAATCGATTTGATGCGGATCCCCAGGCCCAGAGCCAACCCCTGAGTTGACCCAAGATTCTTCCGGGTCGTTTGCTCCAGAGGTGGAATGGGATGCCAGCCAGAACGATAAGCGGCATCGCCAAATAAAGTGCGACGACCGCAGGAAGCGGGAGCAGAGTGGTCGCAATATGAATGTGCGCCTTTGACCTCGCCACATATCTAGAACCGCCAGTCCAGGAGCGATCGCGCTCGCCCTGCATCGATAGACCCGCGTGGTAAACCCGAGCACTGGGCTCAATCATTACGCGGTAACCCGCCGCTCTTGCTCTCAGCCCCAGCTCAAGGTCAGCGGCATAGATCGGTGTTGAGTCTTCGAAACCGCCCAACCGTTCCCAGGCCTCAACGGCTACCAACATGCCAGCAGAGGAGGTCGCCAAGGCATCCGCAATGCTGTCGTGTTGACCCTGGTCGTACTCATTGGCGACCGGGAGAAAAGGCTTTCCGGTCCTGGTAGCAGTCAACCCCAGCTGCTGAACCCTGGAGCGCTCCTCCCAGTGAAGAAGCTTGGGGCCAATGAGTGCAACGGAGGGTGAAATCTCCGCGGCTTGGGCGAGCGCAAATAGGGCACCCACTTCAGGAGCTGAGTCCTCATGGAGGAGCCAAACCCAACCAAAGTCCCTGGGCAGGGCGTCCAACGCCGCGGAGACAGCAGCGCCAAGTGACAGGTTTCCCGGTGTAATCAGCTGCAGTCCGGCTGCGCGAGTGAGCTCAATGGACTGCGGATCGCTGGCGGTCTCAACAACGATGATGTGTTTCGGCCGAAGCGACTGGGAGGTTACCCCGGAGATAGTGGTCTTAAGGTAATCGGGCTTGGCGTGAGAGACAACAACAGCCGCTACCGATAGTGCGGACATAACTAACTAGGCGCGCTTGCGAAGGCGACGACGCTCACGCTCGGAGAGCCCGCCCCAAATTCCAAAGCGCTCATCATTCTTTAGTGCGTACTCGAGGCACTCAGACTTCACAGTGCACTGAGCGCAGATGCGCTTGGCATCGCGAGTTGAGCCACCCTTTTCTGGAAAGAAGGCCTCTGGGTCGGTCTGTGAGCAGAGAGCGTCTGCTTGCCAGGCTAGGGGATCGGTCTCGCCATCGCCGTATGCCCCTGAAACCCCCAGCTTTAGGACATCGATGAACCAGTTTGCAGGCACCTGACCGCGTTGTTCCATGCCTTTTTCCTGCCTTCTTATGAATCTTGTTGGTGTAATTACAACGGTGTAAGTATGCCCGTGTCAAGTCCGGAAATTTTCCGTTGGCAACAATTGTTATCAAAGCCTCAAGGTAGCCTTTAGGCATGAAACTCTTGGTTACAGGCGGTGCCGGTTACATTGGCTCTCATGTTGTGCGGTCAGCCGAACAAAATGGCTATGAATGCGTGGTTATTGACGATCTATCCACCGGTGTTCCAGCCAGAGTAAGTTGCCCTGTAATCAAACTTGACCTTGCCTCCCCCACCGCGGTCAGCGAACTCACCAGCCTGATGCGAGAGCAGCGGTTCGATGCAGTTATTCACCTTGCAGCTAGAAAGCAGGTGGGTGAATCTGTACAAATACCAGAGACCTATTACCTGGACAACCTAGGTGGGCTTGCAAACCTGCTGCTAGCTATGCGTGAAGTTGGCCTAAAGAAACTTGTTTTTTCCTCCTCGGCAGCAACCTATGGCATGCCAGATGTCGACAAAGTTGATGAGGACTACCCGGGAAAACCCATCAACCCCTATGGCGAGACCAAGTTGATTGGCGAGTGGATGGTTCAGAATGCGAAGGTTTGGGGCCTAAAGGGAGTGAACCTCCGTTACTTCAACGTTGCGGGCTGTGGACCCAAGGAGCTAGCCGACACCGCGGCACTCAACCTCATCCCAATTGCGATCAATGCTCTGAAGGCTGGCAAAGCTCCAATCGTCTTTGGTAACGACTACCCCACCCCCGATGGCAGTTGCATTCGCGACTACGTGCACGTCCAGGACCTGGCTGACGCACACCTCGCAGCCGTTAAATACCTTGAACGAGAAGATCGGCCCTACGACACCTTCAACGTGGGAACCGGCGAAGGTGCTTCAGTTATCGAGGTGCTGGAGCAACTGAAGCTTTCGTCAGGAATCGACTTCCAGTACACAATCTCAGATCGACGCCCCGGAGACCCACCACGACTGGTTGCCAAGGTGGAGAGAATTCAAAAGATTCTTGGCTTTACGGCTAAGCACGGTCTAAAGGAGATTGTCGACTCAGCCTGGGCTGCTAGCTAGGCACTCTCAGCACCTGACCGACGCGGATCAGATTCGGGTTGGTAATGCCGTTTAGGGTTGCTAGCGCGGTCGCGCTCACGCCCAATGCCCTAGCGATAGAACTAAGGGTGTCACCGGATTTGACCGTGTAGGTCCTTGGTGTTGTTGGACTTGAGGTGTTGCTTGAAGTGGAACTAGATGCACTGACAACGGGTGGAATCTTCAGAACCTGACCAATCCTCAAACTATTTGGATTGGTGATTGCGTTGGCAACCGCAATCGATGTAGTGCTGACCGAGAACTTACGGGCGATGGACAGCAGCGTGTCTCCCGAGACCACGGTGTAGGAGACAGTTGCCGAGCGAGTCGGTGATGCAGTGGCGGTGGCACTGACGGTTGGCCGAGGCGTTGTGGTTGGTGAAACTGTGGGCTTAGGCGTAGTGGTCGGCTTGGGAGTTGCCGTTGGAGTTGGCGTAGGTGTGGGCTTTGGCTCTGCAACCACACCGCCAAAAACCAGTCCCGGGAACTCCGCGGTTGGAATCTCGGTATTCGAAGCAAGCTGGAATGTAGCGGGAGCGCGGGGGCCATCAGGGATGGCTCCAGCGAAGAAGTTGCTGGCCTGAATAAACCCTGGGGCGTCACCGCGAAGCGCTGCAAACTGAGTCCAGTTACTGATTCTTCGCTTGACTCCGGACTCCACCAAAAACAGCTTGCCCGAGCCATCCCTGAGGAACTGACCGACTGGTTTTCCAACCTCGAAAGACGCACAGGTAGACAGCGCTAAGGGGTAGGGCTTTCCAGGGAACTGGCCTAGGGCAGCTGCTGAGATTGGGTAGAGCGTTCCGTTATCGAGTAGATAGCCATCGCCATTGCAGCTAACCTTCAGCGAGTTGAAGCCAGTCCTTGTTGCAAGGGCGTCTAAGTCAGCCCGCTCAAGAGTGAAGACTGGTGCCTTAATTTGAGCGTTGGCTTGCGCCTCCGATGGCATTCTGATTTTTCGATTCAAATCATCGACCATAAAGAGCTGACTCGAGGTTCTTGATCTGACTAATACTCCCGGTGCGAAAGCATTTCCAACGCTCTTTACAGTGTTGATGGCCGAGAGCGGGAGTTCGATCGCACGAGGTTGAGCCATCAGATCCAGGAATTCGCTCGTCATGGCCGAGCTTTGAATGACCCGACGTTCGCCTTGGTTCACCAGGTAACTGAGTTTGTTTCCCTTCGAGGTGACTACCGCTGGGGCCGCAAGGCTGCCGGGGGCGTCAGGAATTTTGGTCAGTGCGGCGTCAGGGAGCATGACTACCTCACTGGTCCAGTTACCAATGTCGGAGACAGTGAGCTTCCCCTGAGGGGTGAGGACGTAGGAACCACCGGCGTTGTTTGAAATGAAGCCGCGCACCATTCGGGTCTGATTCTCGGCCCCCAGGGCTGAGATCTGCAGTGAGACGCTGGTGGATTCAAACCAGGTTCGAAGCGGAAGTGTGTTCACCAGATTTGCACTAAATCGGTAGGCGGTTCCCTGGTAAACCATCGCCAAATCTGAACTCGAAGCAACGCCAAAGAGCACCAGGTCTGAGGCCAATGGGGCCCCTGGCGTAAGTCCGAGAATCTCAGTGACGTCGAGCTTGGTGACCGGGATTGTTTCTCCGCCAACGGCTCGGAGCGCCAGATCTCCAACCACGGCACGATAGCTACCACCCTCAATCCAGTAGCGGACCGAGTTCGTCTCGATGACCCTGGTCAGGTTTCCGCCTGAGATGAAGACATTTATCTGCGCCCCAGTGAGTGGAATTGCCTGATCACAACTGAGTCCAAAGTGACCAATGGTTGCGCAGTCAACCCGGTAGCGCAGTCCATCGACCAGCAGGAAAACTTCCTGATTATCCCGATTTCGAACAATCTGCTTTGCCTCACCGGAGGTGGTAAAGCTGTCCAGATAGGCCTGGGAGATGGTGCCAAGCGGTCCCAGCGGAGCAATGTTGTCGATCAGTTTTCGATCGGTAATCAAGTACTTGAGGTTGTCGACAATCAAATAGGTCTCTGGCCCCTCAGCCTTGAGGATGTAGCCACCACCGATTGGAGATCCAAACCAGTCGTGGAAAAAGCGCCAGAAGTTTCGGTTTCCATAGGCGCTGCAGCTATCCCCGGTGCCGTAGAGGTTATCTAAGGCTGCCTTGTTTGGGGTGTATGGGGTGTAGTAGTAAAGGTTCGCAGTTGCTTGCGACTTCAACGGGAAGCTGGTCGAACCGCAGGATGCCTTTGGGTTGTAGCGCATTGAGATTGTGCGGCCAGGCTTCCAATAGGTGAATGATCCCTCGGGATTTCCATACCAGCGGAACTGTTTTGCGGCTCGGTAGACCTGATTGAATAAACCGACAAACACCTTTCCGCAAATCGCCGGATCGGAGTCTGGACAGCCGAACCCCATCGCCGCTCGATACATATACGAGGTGGGTCTGGTGGATGTGACTAGACCCTGCTCCTTTTGCAAGGTGACAATCAAAACTTCGGGGTTGATACCGCAAGCCTGCGAAATCACATAGATAACCTCAGCGGCGGTTGCATTGGCCTTGGCAGGGATCGCCTTGCAAGGTCCAACCTCCCGGGGGCCTGTTGCCGGAGTCTCGGGTATGTCCATTCGGTAGTTCTTTAGGCAATCAATCGCTGGGTCAGTTGCTCGGCAATTCGACACTCTCGAATCCAGGAAGTCCTCTACCTGCTTTAGGGTCATTGAACCAAAGTCATAAAAAACGCTGTCGGAGATGATCAGCCCGGGGTCAAATGCCGAGCCCGGAGGAGCTGCTTCCGCTGGTTGCTGCGCCGAAGGCAGCACAACAAAGCCAACCGCGATCATTGCAGCAGACGCAATAAGACTGAGGAGCTTGCGCACTACGGGATCACCACCGAGCTAGCTGCCGAAGTGCCGACATAGTTATCCGAGGAGTAGCTGACGGTGACAATCCCCTCCCCCGCTACTAGATCTTTTAGGGGGATTTCGATTGGGTGACACTGGGTGTAATCGGCTGAGGGTTCAGCCTTTACGGTGAACTTTTTGTCAAAGTTTCCAGACTGGAACCGAACTGTGCACTTGCCGCCTTCGTCGATTACCTCAGGTGCGCGAGCCACCACAGTCAGGACCCCGACCTCAGGTTCGGCAACTGCCATGATGATCTCGACAGTGGTCTTCTTTGGTTCAGGCTTTTGGGTTTCTGATTCAGTTGGCTCCGGCTCTGCGGTCTCGGTCGCGGTCGCGGAAGCAGTTGGCTCCGGCTCTGCGCTAGCAGTCTCGGTAACCTGCTCGGTCGGCTCTTCGGGAAGTGAGGTTGCGCCCCAGTTTGGATAGAAAACACTGCATCCAGTTAGAAGCAGGGCGCTGGCAGAAAGAGTTAGAAACGCAAAAAACTTAGTCAAAGCTCACCTCCGGCCAGCTTCAACCCTAAGTTGAGATTCTTAGAAAACCCTCCAAATAAAGGCGGTTTCGGATTATTGGAGCCTGGAGCGCAGATCCGAGTTCTTCTGAGCGACGATCGCTTTTAGTGATTCGCGATAGTCATCGAGTTTGCTTTGGATATCGCTGTCCGTGGCACCAAGAATCCGAAGCGCCAGCAGCGCTGCGTTCTTAGCGCCATCAATCGAGACCGTTGCCACCGGGACCCCGGCTGGCATTTGGACTATGGAAAGCAGTGAATCCATCCCATCGAGCTTGCCGAGCGAGACTGGGACCCCAATCACCGGCAGGGATGTTACCGATGCGATCATGCCCGGTAGATGCGCAGCACCTCCGGCGCCAGCAATCACCACCTGAAAACCTGACTTGGCTGCCTGGGTGCCCCAGCTGATCATCTGCTCCGGCGTGCGGTGAGCGCTCAGGACATTTACCTCACTGTCAACGCCGAACTCCGAAAGGGTCTGGTGTGCTGCCTCCATGACTTTCCAGTCCGAATCCGAACCCATCACGATCGCTACTTTGGCCATCAGCGCTCCACCCCTTCGTTATAGATCTGCTCTCTCGCCGCTCTGCCAATTCTGACCAGTTCGCTGGCATCTTCGCCAAAGAGATTTAGATGCCCCATCTTCCTACCAGCGCGGGCCGCCTTTTGGTAGAAGTGGAATTTGATTTGCGGGAAGCGCTTCATGACCGATGGGAAGTGCTCAACCAGATTGTTTCTATCGTTCACCCCGAGCAGGTTGATCATCACCGCAGCCGGGTGGGTTAGTTCGGTGTCTCCCAGGGGGAGATCCAAGACAGCTCTCAGATGCTGCTCAAACTGTGAGGTAACGGACGCATCCTGGGTGAAGTGGCCGGAGTTGTGAGGACGCATTGCCAGCTCGTTCACCAGCAAGTCGCCATCTGGTGTGACAAACATCTCGACTGCCAATACTCCAACCACACCGAGTTCAGTGCTGATTGCCTGAGCGATTCGAACCGCTTCAGCCTGGAGCTTTGAATCACCAAATGGGGCAATCACCTCTGAGCAAACCCCAGAGGCCTGAATCGTCTGAGCAAGCGGCCAAGTGACAAACTGGTTGGACGGATTACGGGCTGAAAGCTGTGCACACTCGGAAATGAATTCAACCTTCTGCTCTACAAGCAACGCTCCGCCAAATTGCTCCAGGTTCGCGAGCCAGTCAGAAACTTCCGAGACTTCGCCAACCACTCGAACCCCCTTGCCGTCGTAACCACCAATCGGAGTCTTGACGATAACCTTCGGGCCGAAGGAGTCAATGAAGTTCTGAATTTCTGCAGCGCTCTCAGCTCTGGTCCAATTGGGCTGCGGCATCCCAAGCGCTTCCAGCCGCTGCCGCATGACAAGTTTGTTTTGGGCATGGATCAGAGCGTGAGACCCCGGCCTCACCTTCACGTTTCGAGCTTCGAGAGCCTGCAATAGCCGTTGCGGAACATGCTCGTGATCAAATGTGAGTGCATCCAGATCGTGGCAAAACTCGATCAGGTTTTCAAGATTGTTGTAGTCACCTACTCGGTAAGCGGCTTGGTGAGCGCTTGAGTCCGCTGACTCGGCAAAAACCCGAAGTTCGATGCCGAGATTGATGGCGGCTGGTTGCATCATGCGGGCAAGCTGCCCACCACCGATGACACCGATAATCGCCACGGGACCTCCTAGGGAAACCCTAGTTTCTCAGATGAATGATGTCTGCTGCGGAAATTGTGTGGATTACATCGGATTCGATCAGTAGATTGCCATCCGCATCGATGTCGATTGCCAAACCCTGAATTTGCGAACCACCCGGCAACATCGCAATCACATTCGAACCCAGGGTTGGCGAGTGCTCGCGAAACTCCGCAGCCAGGTCTGAGACCGCCCAGTGAGCATCCGACTGGAACTTCGCATATCGAGCTCTGAACTGAGTCAGCAGTTCAAACAAAACTTCGTCGAAGCTTGCGTCACAGCCAAGCTCATCAAGCGCAATCGCGGTTTCTGGCGCACCCTGTTGGGACTTTAGGTTCAACCCAACTCCGAGAACCACCTCATCGCCCAGCGCTTTGGCCAGAATTCCGGAAATCTTCCGCTCGACCACCAGCACATCGTTGGGCCATTTGATCAGCGGCTTACTCTCGGGATCAAATTGCTCAACTGTGGCGCGGACCGAAGCCGCCATCATAAGAGTCAACCAACCCTTGCGTGCTCGGTCATTTGGCCTCAGAAGTAAGGAAAGTGAGATTGAACTGCCTGGTTCTGAAACCCAAGTTCGGCCAAGACGACCCTGTCCAGCAGTTTGGCTCGCTGCCACAAAAGCTGTGAGCTCAGGCATTGCGCCACGATCCGCACGCTCGAGCATCAGGTTGGTGGAATCCACCGACTCAAAAAACTCAAGCCTGGGAACAGCTCGACTGGAATTGGTTAGCACAGCAAAACGCTAGCGGAAGAGCCCTGGTTGTAGGTAATCACTACGATTTTGGGATTTACTTGTAGCTAGTGCTAAAAACTGGTGCCGCTATGCCCCGATAAAGTAGGCGAGCAGCAAGGAGCAGATGTGTCTAACACCCCAGATTTATCAACCACCTCGGGCAAGCTTGAGGACTACCGTTCTCGCTATAACGAGGCAGTTACCGCTGCGGGCGCTGCGGCAATCGAGAAGCAGCACGCTAAGGGAAAGCTCACCGCTCGTGAGCGCGTGGCGATGCTTCTGGACGAGGGTTCGTTCGTCGAGTTCGATGAGTTTGTTCGTCACCGCTCCACAGCCTTTGGCATGGATGCCAAGCGGCCCTACGGCGATTCAGTAATCACTGGTGTTGGGACCATCCACGGTCGTCAGGTAGCAGTTTTCTCCCAAGACTTCACAATCTTCGGAGGTTCGCTCGGTGAAGCCGCTGGAAACAAGATCATCAAGGTAATGGAGCATGCCATCAAAACCGGAGTGCCCCTGATTGGAATTCTTGATTCCGGTGGCGCTCGAATTCAAGAGGGTGTGATCGCCCTAGGTAAATACGGCGAGATCTTCAAACTCAACACCATGGCTTCGGGTGTAATCCCACAGATTTCTATCATCATGGGTCCGGCCGCAGGAGGTGCGGTTTACTCCCCGGCGCTAACTGACTTTGTGATCATGGTCGACAAGACCTCAAACATGTTCGTTACCGGTCCTGATGTCATTAAGACAGTCACCGGCGAAGACGTAGGCATGGAAGAGCTTGGTGGGGCGAGAGCCCACAACGAGACCTCAGGTGTTGCCCACTACCTCGCCGATGACGAGGCTGACGCGATCGACTATGTGAAGTCTTTGGTCGGATACCTGCCTGAGAACAATCTCTCCGAGACTGTGGTTTACCAGTCCGAGGCTGAGCTTGAGATTACCGAGGAAGATAAGAAGCTAAACAGCATCATTCCTGATTCTCCGAACCAGCCCTACGACATGAAGACCATCATTGAGTCAATCGTGGATGAGGGCGAATTCCTCGAAGTTCAACCGCTATTCGCGCCAAACATCATCATCGGTTTTGCCAGAGTGGATGGTGCGAGCGTCGGAATCGTGGCCAACCAGCCATCTCAAATGGCTGGAACATTGAACATTGATGCCGGTGAGAAAGCAGCTCGTTTTGTTCGATTCTGCGATGCATTCTCAATCCCAATTCTCACGCTGGTAGACGTACCTGGTTATCTACCCGGAACCGATCAAGAGTGGGCCGGAGTGATTCGACGGGGAGCCAAGCTGCTCTACGCATACGCTGAAGCAACCGTGCCACTGGTGACCGTTATTACTCGCAAGGCCTACGGAGGCGCATACATCGTTATGGGCTCGAAGCAGCTGGGAGCTGATATCAACCTCGCATGGCCCACCGCCGAGATTGCGGTGATGGGTGGCCAGGGAGCGGTGAACATTCTTTTCCGCGACAAGATCAAGGAGGCCCAGGAACAGGGTCTAGATATCGCGAAGGTTCGAGATCAGCTCGCCAAGGAGTACACCTACAACGTGGCAAGCCCATTCCTAGCGGCGGAGCGAGGTGAGCTTGATGGCATCATCGAACCATCGCAAACTAGAACCGCAATCATCAGATCCTTGCGAGCGCTAAAGACGAAACGGGCAAGCCTGCCTCCAAAGAAGCACGGAAACATTCCGCTCTAATGAAGCAGTACTCACCTGAAGAAATCCAAGCTCTCCTGACCATTAGGGGTGGAGATGAAGAGGATCAAGCGGCCGCGCTGGCGGTAGTTGAGGCTGCAATTCTGGAATCTCGCAGACTGGGTCGCATCGCACTTCGCCCACCAAAAACCACCTGGCACCGCTCTCCCGAGCAGCTGCGAGGCCAAATTTCAAGCGGTTGGGGTAGCTGGCTCGGAAAGTAACTGTCCCCTAAAAAAGGGGACAAAAAATGTCCGTTTTCGCATTTCAAGCGCGGGTCGAGTTCAATAGCTTTTACCTAGAACCAATCAGCAGTAAGGGTGCTGGGTTTTCGACCGATTCGGTCGCTGGGGTGTGGGGCGGAGAAATCCGCCCCTTACACCTTTTTAGAGTCTCAGGAAAAGGTCGGGGCGATCGGCTTCTTTACGCAGCGCCGCCATAGTTAATTTCCAACCTTCACCCTGCGATGCCCGAATTACCACCTTGCCCGCGGTGATTTTGTTGAGCTCTTTCGCAACTTTTTTCAAGGTAGTTGAAATCTCAATCGGATCAACATTGTCAAACCCACCATCATCAAGCAGCTGAACCTCAACACCCCGACTGCGTGCTTCCCTTGCCGCCTTGATCAGATCGGGATGCATCAGAGACCTACCTCTAATTTGATCCCTGAGCTCATGCTCTTTCAAAACCGCCAGCAACCGATCCTTCGCTGAAAGCCGGCCTCTGCGTTTGGCGATTTGATCCAGCAGCGGGAGCGATTCTGCAAGCGTGGCTTGGATTCGAGCCTGGCGTTCCTGGCGGGCAGCTGTAGTTGCGGCAGTCGCTGCCTCGGTCGCAACCGCCTGCTCAAGAAACTCCTGTGCCGCATCCGCCGACCGAGCAAGCAGAGATGCCGTGGCCTGAGCGGCCAAAACCAAAAGGAATGCACCCACCACTCCAGAGTTGAATGCAACTTCAAGACCACCCCAGATCAGCGTCTGGATAATCAAGAAGGCGGTTCCGAACCAGGCCATGAAGGGGTGCTGCCTAACGGCAAGGATGGCCATCACGGTTGCGACCCCGGAAACGTGCCAGGTGGTGTAACCGAATGTGGCACCTGGATAGATTGCTGCCGACATAAAAAGTGGCACGAAAACATTGGCAACTAAGACCCACCAGGCGACCATGTTTCTAAGTCTCAGACCCGGCATCGTTGCAACCGCTGCGACCAACCCGGCGAGGTAGACCAAGATTGCAAACAGGGCGTAGCCTGCATCGCTGTACGCACTGAGATTTGTGAGACCCAAAATCGCGTGGTAGACCCCAAAGGCGAGGGTAAAGATGCTCAGTGCCAGTCTTGGAACCCTGATCATGGTTTCCACTCCAGGGTGATTTCGGTACCTTCGCCCAAGCCGGTTATTACGCTGGCTTTGCCCTTCACGGCCTCAAGCCTTGCAAAAATGCTGGTCCTGACGCCGATGCGATCTCTTGGAATTCGGTCGATTCGGAAGCCAATCCCGTCATCTCGCAACCTAACCTTGACGCCACGCTCTTCGATGCTTTGCAGGGTGAGTTGAATTTTGCTGGCTTTGGAGTGCCGAAGTGCGTTATCGATGGCCTGAATGGTTGCCTCCGTGAGTGCCTGAGCAACCTGCTGCGGGATTGCCTCGGTGCCACCAGACTGAATATCAACCGCTATGTCTTTGTTCATCTGTTCCGCAACCCGCTTGAGGGCCCTGAATAGACCGAGCTGTGAAACCGTGGAGGAATCGTCAGGTTCTCGCTGGGCCATGCGAAGCGAGTGGATCGCCTCCTTCGCCAGCTTTGCCACGGATTGTTCCTCGTCCTTGGTTTTGGCCTTTGCGGCAAGCAGCAGGGTATTCAAAACCTTGTCATGAACCAAGGCATCGATTCGCTGGCGCTCGCGCTCAGTGGCGTCGACAGAGGCCTGAGCTACCGCTGCCTGAATCACTGCAGAGTTTGCGAGGTCAACTTTCTTTACTGAGTCACGAACCAGAATGAACAGACCGAGAATCGTGCCACCGAACAAGAAGATATACGTAGAGTCCTGCAAGGTCACCCACGGATCGGCAGCGCCCCCGAAGTATGAGGTGTTGAGTAGGAACCAGGAGAAAGTGGTCACAAGCAAATAGCCAAGGGCCACCCATGGCCTCGCAACCACACCCATGGCCACAACGCCCATGCCGATAACCCACCAGATCCAAGGTTGGAATTCCGAGGGTAAAAGAGCCGGATCCGATACCGCCAGGGGCCAGGACGCCATATATAAAAGTGACAGCACCGAGTAGAAATACAGAAACAGATCAGTTCCCACCCTGGGCCATGTGGTGACCAATATCAGAACTACAACTAGCAACAGCAGCCAGACTGAAGCTTGGCCCAGTGGGGTTAGAAGTTCTAGTTGGTTGAAAGCATTGGCAAAGGTTTCAATGCTCGCTAAAGCGACGGTTAGTGCAAAAAGCCTTCTGATCAACTGTTCTAGCTTTGAGCTAGCAGCAGATGAGAGCTGAGTGTTCACTAGAGCATTTCTCCAGAGAGGATCCCGTCCTCAACGGCTCGCTTGAAAAGATCAACCTTGGTGGCAGCCTCTCTACCGAGCCTGGCGTACTTTACCCTGACTCGATCGATGTGCTCCTTAGCACTGGACTGCTTGATCTGAAGTTCGTATGCCACCTGCTTCAGGCTCATGCCCGAGGCGTAAAGGGAAAGGACCTCACGTTCCCTGGCGGAGAGCTTGGCCTCTTTGAATAGCAGGTCGGCATCGATCATTGCTGATGTTTCAGGGTTGTTGATAATCACACCCTTGGCAGCTAAACGAATTGCCTCCGCAAGCTCAGACATGGGCTGTGACTTGGGAACGATAGCCGTGGCACCGGCCTTTAGTGCGGCACGCATCAACGATGGCTTATCCGCGATGGAGAAAATCAAAACCGCGGGGCCAGCTTGAACGAGTTGCTCCACGTTGTCAGATACTAAAGAGCCGTCTGAAAGCGAGAGGTCGGTGACGACTACCTCGACGTCTTTTCCCTCGATTTGGGTCAGCAGTTCTGGCACGGTGGCTGCCGAACCGAGCAGCTCAAAGTTGAATTCTTTACAGGTGCCTGCAAAACCCAGGCGCACGGCTTCATGGTCATCCAAAATCGCTACACGTACAGGTTCCATAGCTTCTAAGGCTACTCCCGAGAAAGCGTCGCTACGCACTCAAAATGGTGCGTGTGAGGGAAGATATCGAAGCTTTCCAGTCCCCTCATTTGGTAACCCGCTGCCATGAGCAGTTTCAGGTCGCGAGCCAGGGCAACCGGATCACAGGCGACATAAATAACGTTTCTTGGTTCAAGCTTCACCAAGGCGCCGATAACCTTGCCGGCCGCACCGGAGCGTGGTGGGTCCATGATCACAGTGTCATAGCCGGGTTTGGTGCGCTTTAGAAATTCAAGAACATCAAACTTTTCGAACTTCAAATCGGTCAGGTCGCGAGCGCTCTTTTCGCCATCCACTACAGCCTGTTTGTTGTTTTCAACCGCCAAAAAGCGAGCGCCGCCATAAGCCTGCGCCAAAGTTGCGCTGAACAAACCGGCACCCGCGTACAGATCTAGATTCTGCTTCTCGGGATTGAAACCCACAGACTTGGCAGCGGCAATCACGGCGCTAGTCAGCGCTCGAGGGGCGTCGGTGTGCACCTGCCAAAATGCTCCTGAGCTGAGGCGGAAAGTTCGGTCCGCCACACGCTCTACCAATCGCTCTGAACCGTTCACCTTTTTGTCTACCAGCCACTGGAGATCCCCGGTAGAGCTTGCGGCTACTGAGATTTTCTCAACCCCGGACCAGTTCTTTAGCTGAAGTCCAAGTTCTTCGATCTCGGGAACCGCAAGCGGCAGGTCTTTAGTGAACACAATCTCATTGCTTCGCACCCTGCTGGGTCCGGCTGTGCCGCCGGCATCAACGTTGAGCTGAACCCTGGTGCGGTAGTGCAGCCCGTTCCGCTGAGCATCTGACGGCATCGCATGGACCTCGGTCGGCCTGTCGATGCCGGCCATGCGCTCCAGCGCCTCAGCAAGAACCTGAGCTTTGAGTGTGCGCTGATGTTCGAGGGCGATGTGGCCAAACTCCGCCCCGCCAGCACCTTGTGAGGCCGCTTTCCAAAAATGCTTCACCCGGTGTTCGCTGGGCTTCAGAACCTCAATGGTCTTGGCCCGGAGGAAGCTGCCCTGATCCTGATAGACCTGAGCTTTCACGACCTCGCCATCAATGGCGTCTTCGACAAAGACAACTTTTCCCTCGTGCCTTGCAACGAACACACCGCCGTGAGCTACGCGCTCTATTTCTAATTCCAGAATCACTCGCCAAGTGTTCCACAGCTAACCTTGAGAATGTGCAAAAACTGGTTCTAGCTTCTACATCACCCGCCCGCAAGAAACTGCTAACAGATGCGGGAATTAGGTTCGAAACAGTCTCACCCGGCGTGGATGAGGAAGCGCTGGTCGACTTACTACAGCCCAGCACCGCAGCAGAGCTGACTGGGCTGCTTGCCAAGGCGAAGGCGGAGGCAGTCGCCGATTCCTACCCGACATCGCTGGTTCTTGGCTGTGATAGCGCGCTGGAGTTTGAGGGTCAGATTTTAGGTAAACCGCTCTATCCAGAAGTCGCTTTCGATCGCTGGCAAGCACTTCGAGGGAACCACGGGGTACTGCACTCTGGCCACCACCTAATCGACACCACTTCAGGAGAAGGTGTGACATTGGTCACTCAGACCAAGGTTCACTTCGCGAACCTGAGCGATGCACAAATCACAAAGTACGTCGCAACCGGTGAGCCGTTGAATGTGGCTGGGGCTTTCACGATCGATGGAATCGGTGGTGCATTTGTGGAGCACATCGAGGGCGACTATCACACTGTGGTGGGCCTATCCCTGGTCGGTCTTCGCAGGATGGTGACTGACCTGGGACACGACTACCAGTTGCTTTGGAGATAACCCAAACGATTCCTTAGTTTTTTTGTCGCATGCCGCCAAAATAACGCACCAAATCGCCAATAAGCTATCCAATTATGAGCTTTCGCCGCATTGAGAAACTACTTATCGCTAACCGCGGTGAGATTGCCATTCGAATCATTAGAGCCGCCAAGGACTCCGGGATCCTGACCGTTGCGGTGTATGCCGATGGCGACCGCGATGCCCAACACGTCAAGCACGCGGATGAGGCTTACTCACTTTCGGGCACAACCGCAGCCGAGACCTATCTGGTGATTGACAAGTTGATCAAGGTGGCAAAGCGAAGCGGTGCGAATGCAGTTCACCCGGGATACGGATTTCTATCTGAGAATGCCGATTTTGCGAGGGCAGTAATCGAAGCAGGGTTGATTTGGGTTGGACCTCCTCCTGCCGCAATCGAACAGCTGGGCGACAAGGTTTCCGCTCGCAAGGTTGCCGAAAAGGTTGGGGCTCCGCTTGCACCTGGAACCATCAACCCAGTCGAGAGCGTCGCAGAGGTGGAAGAGTTCGTCGCCAAGCACGGTCTTCCGGTAGCGATCAAGGCCGCCTACGGCGGTGGCGGTCGTGGCATCAAGATCGTTCGCGAGAGCTCTGAAATCAAGGAGCTTTTCGAGTCTGCAACTCGCGAAGCGATTGCCGCCTTTGGACGTGGCGAATGCTTCATCGAGAAGTACCTGGACAAGCCAAGACACGTGGAGACCCAGTGTCTCGCAGATGCCTACGGCAACGTGGTCGTGGTCTCTACCAGAGACTGCTCGCTGCAACGTCGCCACCAAAAGCTTGTCGAAGAGGCACCAGCTCCGTTTCTGACTGCGGAGCAGAACCAGCGCCTCTACGAATCCTCCAAGGCCATCCTGAAAGAGGTTGGCTATCAGGGAGCGGGAACCTGTGAGTTCCTAGTTGCCCAGGATGGAACCATCTCCTTCCTAGAGGTGAACACCAGATTGCAGGTTGAGCACCCTGTGTCAGAAGAGGTCACCGGCCTTGATTTGGTGCGTGAGCAGTTCAGAATTGCGCAAGGTGAGAAGCTCGAGTACTCAGACCCCGAGGTTCGCGGACACAGTTTTGAGTTCCGCATCAATGGTGAGGATCCGGGTCGAAACTTCCTACCCGCCCCAGGTCCTGTGCATCACTTCCAGGCTCCAAGTGGACCGGGTGTTCGAGTTGATTCCGGAGTAGTTTCCGGTGATGTGATCAGCGGTAACTTCGACTCGATGATGGCGAAGCTGATTGTTACTGGTGAAACCCGTGAGCAGGCTCTTGAGCGCTCCAGACGAGCGCTTGCTGAGATGCAGGTTTTGGGACTGCCAACCGTATTACCTTTCCACCGCGAGATTGTGAATCACGAGGCCTTCACCGCACCCAAGGGTGTGTTCAAAGTATTCACTCGCTGGATTGAGACGGAGTGGGACAATCAGATTCCGGCCTGGAGTGGCCAGGCCGAGGAGCTCCCCACCGATGAGCCAAGACACGAGATCGTGGTTGAGGTTGCAGGCAAGCGACTTGAGGTATCGGTTCCAAAGCGTCTTCTAGTTGGTGAGGTTGGTTCGGCCGCCGGTCACGCGCCTAAGCGAGCCAAGAGTTCCTCATCTTCATCACACACCGGTGCCAAGGGCAACAGCTTGGTGGCACCCATGCAGTCCACGGTTGTGAAGATTGCGGTGTCCGAGGGTCAACAGGTTTCAGAGGGTGACCTCGTGGTGGTTCTCGAGGCTATGAAGATGGAGCAGCCACTGACTGCACACCGATCTGGCAAGATCTCAGCGATAAACGTTGAAGCAGGAACGACTATCTCGGCTGGAACCAGGCTGCTAGATATCGTCGACTAATCGATTGGCTGGTGAAGTGCCGAGGCTGCCTCGGCAATTGAGCCAGAGAGCGATGGATAAACCGTGTAGGTGCGGGCAAGTTGATCCACCGTCAAACGGTTCTCAACCGCCATTGCGATTGGGTAAATCAGGTCTGATGCCCTTGGCGCAACTACAACACCGCCGATTACTGTGCCTGACCCGATAGACGCGTAGAGCTTGATAAAGCCTTCGCGGATTCCCTGCATCTTTGCTCTTGGATTTACCTCGAGCATGACTTTCTCGATCTCACCTCGAACCAGACCCTGCTCGATCTCTGACTGAGACCAGCCGACTGATGCAATCTCGGGAGAGGTGAAGACGTTGGATGCTACGTTGCGAAGCCTGGTGGGGGCAGCAACATCACCCATGGTGTGGTAGACGGCGGTGCGACCCTGCATCGCGCTCACCGAAGCCAGCGGCAACGCGGTCGAGCAGTCTCCGACTGCATACACATTCGCACGAGAGGTTCTTGCAACCTTGTTCACGATTACGTGTCCAGTTTCGGTGAGCTTGATGCCCGCCTCTTCTAGGCCTAGACCCGAGGTGTTTGGAATTGCACCAACCGCCATCAGGCAATGTGAGCCCTCGACCACCTCTCCCGTAGCCAAGGTGACACGTACACCAGTTGGTGTTGCCTCAACCCTCTCAGCACGAGCCTTGTTCAAAATCTGCATGCCGCGTCGAAGAAAAACTCCCTCAATCAAATCCGCCGCATCGGCATCATTACCGGGGAGCACTTTGTCGCGTGAAGAGATCAGCGTCACCTTGCTACCAAGGTCAAGATAGGCGGAGGCGAACTCGGCACCGGTCACTCCAGAGCCAACCACAATCATGTGTTCTGGCAGGGTGTCAAGGCTGTAGAGCTGTTTCCAGGTAAGGATGCGCTCGCCGTCTGGGACCGCGGTTGGTAGTTCTCTTGGGTGAGCACCGGTTGCGACAATGATTGTTTTGGCCTCTATGCGCTCTGGCTCGCCACCCAAGGTTGGCTCAACAATTACGTGGTGGTTTCCATCCAGGCGACCACGTCCGGAAATTACCCTGACACCCTCATCCTTCAAAGTGCTGAGCATGTCCTCAGATTGGCTTTTTGCCAAGGCAAGGAGTCGCTTGTTTACCGCAGCCATGTCGACCTCGACCTTGGGGTGAACCTCTTTGCCGTCAACCGAAAAGTTGACTCCTAGGGTTTGTGCCAGCGCAACTCGCTGAGCAGCCTCCGCGGTTGCGATCAGTGTCTTGGATGGGACAACGTCTGTTAGAACGGCGTTGCCACCGATTCCAGATTCCTCAATTAGCACCACCTCGGCACCGAGCTGACGCCCAGCCCTGGCAGCTTCGTAGCCACCTGGGCCACCACCAATAATGACAATTCTGTGTTGTACTGAGTTTGAGCTCACCATGACATTCTGGCCTAGTTCTGGCGTCCCTTGGGTTAGCTAGACTGACTTTTATGGTTAATCCGCTCAATGATGCGCAAGCAAACCCCTTCGAAATTGCAGCTGAGGCTGCCAAACAAATTGCCGAGAAATCAGGCATTCCGCAGCACGACATCGCCCTAACTCTGGGTTCTGGCTGGGCCAAGGCGGCCGACCTGATCGGTGAGACAGTCAGCGTTATCCCTGCCACAGAAATCATTGGTTTTTCAAAGCCCGCAGTTCACGGACACGTTGGCACCTTGCGATCCGTCAAACTACCCAGCGGGAAGCACGCCCTGGTAATCGGTGCTCGCACCCACTACTACGAAAACCACGGTGTTCGCGCTGTGGTGCACTCCGTGCGCACCGCTGCTGCCGCAGGGGCAAAGGTCATGATTTTGACCAATGGCGCTGGAGGCATTAAACCCGAGTGGGCCGGTGGTGCAGCAGTTTTGATATCGGACCACATCAACCTCACGGCCAACTCTCCTCTTGAGGGTGCAACCTTTATCGACCTCACCGACCTCTACTCCAAGCGTTTGCGAGCGCTGGCCCGTGAGGTCGATCCAAGCCTGGATGAGGGAGTTTATGTTCAGTTCCGCGGCCCTCACTATGAAACTCCAGCCGAGGTTCAGATGGCGAAGATCATGGGTGGTCACATCGTTGGAATGTCAACAGCTCTCGAGGCCATTGCCGCCCGAGAGGCTGGCATGGAAATCTTAGGTATGTCTTTGATCACCAACCTGGCGGCAGGAATTCAAACCACCCCGCTTAGCCATGAAGAGGTGATCCAGGCCGGTAAGGATGCTGAGGCTCGTATTTCAGCTCTACTTTCAAAGATTGTTGCCAAGATCTAATGGACTTCAAACAACTTGCTCTCGACTGGCTAAACCAGGATCCAGACCCTCAGACGCGGGCTGAGCTTCAAGCAATTCTCGACGAGAACAATCTGGAGGAATTGCGTTCAAGATTCTCAACTCGCCTTGAGTTCGGAACAGCTGGACTCCGCGGGGAGCTTGGAGCTGGCCCCAACCGCATGAATCGCATCGTGGTTGCGCAGGCAGCCTTGGCAATCGCGAGATTCTTGGAGGCAAACCGTGCCGAGTTTTTGGACCCAACTGGCGAACTCAGTGTTGTTATTGGTTACGACGGTCGCATCAACTCAGACATTTTTGCGCTGGATTCGGCAAGGATTTTTGCCGCCCAGGGCATCAAGGCCAAGTTGTTTGACTCCAAGGTACCGACCCCGGTTGCCTGCTTCACTGGAGCAAGACTGGGTTCCAGTGCGACGATTGTTGTAACAGCAAGCCACAACCCACCACGAGATAACGGATACAAGGTTTACCTAGGTGGAGACCTTTTCGGTTCACAGCTGGTCCCTCCGCAGGATGCTGAGATCGCCTCGCACATTACTGAAATCGCACAAACAATTCGATTCGAAGAAATCCCTCAGTCGGATCAGATTGAGATGCTCGGATCAGAGGAGCTAGAGCATTACATCCAACGTGCGATCAGTCTGGCTCAATCTCCAAAGACGCCACTGAAAATCACTTACACCGCGATGCACGGCGTTGGCTATCGGGTTATAAAGCCAATCTTTGAAGCCATGGGGATTGAGTGGAGTTCCGTTTCGAAGCAACAAGAGCCAGACGGTAGTTTCCCAACGGTAAGTTTTCCTAACCCCGAGGAGCCAGGGGCGATGGATCTCGCTTTGGCGGCTGCGATTGAGAATTCATCCGATTTGATAATTGCCAACGACCCGGATGCAGACCGGCTCGCGGTTGGGGTGCGAAGTGCAAACAGTTATCGCATGCTTACCGGTGACGAGGTGGGCCTAGTCCTCGCCGAGGAGCTCGTTAGTTCAAAACGGGCAACCGTGATTGCGAACTCAATCGTTTCTGCATCCCTTGCCAACTTGGCCAAATACCACTCAGTCAAATACGAGCAAACCTTGACCGGATTTAAGTGGATTTCAAAGGTGAAGAACCTTGGCTATGGCTATGAGGAGGCACTGGGCTACTGCGTGGATCCCTCTCACACTCCAGACAAGGACGGCATCACCGCCGCGGTTGTGATTGTTGATATTGCAAGGCGGCTAAAGGCCAAGGGTATGACCTTGATCGATCACATCGACAAGCTCAACCAGCGCTACGGCTACCTAAAGACTTCGCAGGTTTCAATTCGCGTTACCGAGCTGAGTGTTATTGCCAAGATCATGAGTGGGGTGCGAGCCAAGCCACTCGCCGAAGTGCTGGGCCAGAACGTAGATTTCGAGGACCTAAGCCTTGGTCTAAGACTTCAAACAACCGATGGTGTGATCATTGCAAATTCGAATCTGAGAATGATTATTCGGCCTAGCGGTACTGAGCCAAAGCTCAAGTGCTACCTGCAGTTTTCCGCTGAGACAGACGAACTGGCCACCAAAGGCCTCGCAGAACTCAAGAGTTTCGCAGCCGATTACCTGGATAGTCTGCGATAAAGCGCTTCACGCTATCCGGTAGCGGGAGCGCCGCTGTCTCTGCATCGGATGGCGTTGGTTCGCCAACCACAGTTTGAATCGGAACCAAGCCAGCCCAGACTGAAGTCCCCAGATCTTCTGGTTCGTCTTCGACGACACCGTTGGAAATCTTCACCGAGGTTTCATCCAACTCAACCTCAATGATCAGAGTTGCTGCTGCCTCTTTTTTACTGCTAGGTCGAACCTCGGCCATGCGGCCCGGAAGGATTGCATCGCTGATGGCATCCAGTGCCCAGGCCTTTTTCTCATCTGGCACTAGAGCCGCATTTCCAAAGATGACAACAGAGTCATAGTTCATGCCGGAGTGGAAAGTGCTGCGAGCTACCTTCAGGGCCTTGAGTTGAGTGATGGAGATGCAAACTGCGGGATTGGCACTCAGGGCGCGCATCAATCGAGAGCCCGATGAGCCATGCAGATATAGGGTGTTACCAACTCGCCCATAGGCCATCGGAATCACCAGAGGAGCGCCATCGAAGATTATGCCGACATGGGCAACTAGGTTGGAATCCAGGATTCGATAAAGCTCGGTTTGAGAATGTGAAGCTTTGTGTGCGATGCGCTTCAGCTCGGTTCTTTTGGTACTTCCGGGGTTAGACATGCCCCTCAGATTACCCCAGCGAGTGCTGCAGTTTGGTCGTCAACTCTTCGAGGTCGAAGATGTTCTTCACCGGTATAACCTCTGATCTAATACCACTTAGCTTCTCAACCAGCTCCTCAGTCGCAAGCACAATTTGAGCCGGTGACTCCGCTGCCAAAGCAGCTTCGATGGAAACGGCGTGAACCTCGGCTTCAATACCGAGCTGGGATAGGACCCGATCGGCATTGGACTTCAATAAAACACTCGTCCCAATACCTGCTCCGCAGACCGCATAAATCTTCATGCCTAAAACCTAACCTTGAAGCCTTAGAGCAAGCTCCGAATCACGCTCTCAGCGGAAGCATTTTGCAAAGAATTCACAATTCCTGGTGTCGATAGCCAGTTTGCAAACTCTCCAAGAATTTCGATGTGTGAAGTGGAATCCACGGCACAGAAGGCAAAGACCAGCCTCACTGGATCGTTCGCGGAACCTGACACAAGCGGCTGTTCAAACTTTGCCAGCGAAAAACCTACCTCTAAGACTGCAGCTGATGCTTTGGCATGTGCCAGTGCTATGCCGGGTGCTATCACGAAGTAGGGACCCAAGGTTTTAAGGTTACCGATTACTTCGTCAAGGTATTCAGGCCGGGCTCTTCCGTCCGCTACCAGATTCTGGACAGCCAGCGAAACGGCAGATTCAAAATCAGCAGCGTGGGTGTGGAGGGAAATTGAATTTGAACCAAATGCGCTAGCCAGCGGCACTTGCAAAACCCAATTCGATCATGTCCATCAACTCTTCGCGCTCCGGCAAACCTTGGAACGCAGCTGAGGCAGCATTGAGCTGGAACTGCTCCAAATCCGCGAGACTGTATCCGAAGGTCTCGACCAGAATCTCGAGCTCCTTGGTGAGGTTGGTGCCGCTCATCAATCTGTTGTCGGTATTTACTGTGACTTTGAAACCTAGCTCATACAGAATGTCGAACGGGTGGTCGCTCATGGTGTCACCGAGCATCGCAAAAGCGCCGGTTTGCAGGTTTGACGACGGCGAGGTCTCAAGAGCAATCTCACGGTCGTGCACCCACTGAGCAACCTCACCCAAAACCACCAAGTCAGTGTCACCGTCGGTTCTTGAGAACATGATGTCCTCAACCAACCTGACACCGTGACCCAACCTCAAGGCGCGACCCGAGACAATGGCATCGCGAATTGACTCAACGCCATCAGCCTCACCCGCGTGAACGGTTACCGGGAACAGCTCACTAGCTAGGTAGTCGAAAGCGATCTTGTGACGAACGGGCATGAAGCCCTTCTCGGCACCAGCGATGTCAAAACCAACCACTCCGTTGTTGCGGTGGCGAATTGCAAGCTCAGCAATCTCAAGCCCACGGTCGGCGTGACGCATGGCGGTAACCAGCTGACCGGTGCGAATAAAGCCACCGCGCTTCTCCACCTCTTCCATGCCGCGCTCTAAACCATCCTGCACAGCCTCAACGGTCTCATCCAAAGTAAGCCCCTTGGATAGATGCTGCTCTGGTGCCCAGCGCAACTCGCCGTAGATGACGTTGTGCTCGGCCAAATCCAGAACAGCCTCATAAGCGACTCGCTCCAGGCCCTCGCGAGTTTGCATGACAGCAACAGTGTGATCAAAAGTCTCCAGGTAACGAACTAGGGACCCCGAGTTCGCACTCTCGGTGAACCAGCTGCCGAGCTCGGCTGCATCTGTGGTTGGCAGCTTGTGGCCAACCTCGGCTGAGAGCTCAACGATTGTGCTAGGACGCAAGCCACCGTCGAGGTGGTCATGAAGTGAGATTTTTGGCAGTGACTTGATGTCCAACGTGATTCCTAACTGATTCTGTTCAGGATGAGCTTACGGCTCACCTGGTGATCGCCGATTTCAAAGCTTTGCTCTGCAAGTTCGATGGCTCTTGGGAACTTGTCCTCAGTATCGGTAAACAGGGTCATCAGCGGCGCCCCGGCCTCGATGCGATCGCCAAGCTGTGCGTGTAATTGAATACCCGCGCCAAACTGGACTGCATCTTCTTTGCGCTCGCGTCCAGCCCCTAGGCGCCAGGAAGCTACACCAACATCTAGCGCATCGAGCTTGGTTATCACACCGCTGGTCGGTGCCAGTATCTGAGTTGATTGTTTGGCCTTTGGAAGCGGGGCATCGGGGTTGCCACCCTGAGCTGAGATCATCTGGCGCCACTTGTCATAGGCCTTACCGTTTTGCAGGTTTTGGCGAGGGTCAGTATCGATACCAACCAGTCGAAGCATTTCGGCAGCTAGCTCAACGGTGAGGTCCACGACATCCGCCGGACCGCCACCCTGCAACACCTCGACCGATTCCTCAACCTCGAGAGCATTGCCAATCTTTTTTCCAAGTGGTGTTGACATGTCCGTGAGCAGAGCCGATGTCTTAACTCCTGCATCTTGGCCAAGCTGAACCAAAGTTTGAGCAAGCTCGGTGGCTCGATCCAAGGTCTTCATGAATGCCCCAGACCCCACCTTTACATCCAAGACCAGCGCCGAAGTTCCCTCAGCAATTTTCTTGGACATGATTGATGAAGCAATTAGCGGGATGGCCTCTACCGTTCCCGTGACATCTCTGAGTGCGTAGAGCTTTTTGTCTGCTGGAGCCAGGCCCGAACCCGCGGCACAAATCACCGCGCCAACCTCGGCCAGCTGTGAGTAGAGCTCGGTGTTTGAAAGGTGCGCCTGCCAGCCAGGGATGGCCTCCAATTTGTCTAGGGTGCCACCGGTGTGACCCAGGCCTCTACCGCTTAGCTGTGGCACGGCCACGCCGTAAGAGGCAACTAACGGTGCAAGCGGCAAAGTGATCTTGTCGCCAACCCCACCGGTTGAATGCTTATCTGCCGTGGGTGCATTTAGACCATGGAATTCCAGCCGCTCGCCGGAATCAATCATCGCGAGGGTTAGGTCACGAATCTCACGACGGTTCATGCCGTTGAGCAAAATAGCCATCGCCATAGCACTCATCTGCTCATCGGCAACAGAACCGGCGGTGTAGGCAGCTACCAACCAGCGGATCTCATCCGTGGTTAGCTCACCGCGCTCGCGCTTTTTGATGATCAGTTCAACGGCACTAAAACTCACTTGCGCTCCACTAGGTCTTCTGGCCCGAAGGCATCTGGCAAGACCTCGTAGATGGTCTTGATTCCCGAAACGGTGTTCAACAGCATGCCTGGTGCGTGGTGCTCATAGAGCAACTGGCGACACCTTCCGCAGGGCATCAGTTCGTTTCCATGCTTATCGACACAGGCAAATGCAACCAGCTTGCCGCCACCGGTTCTAAACAGCTCGCTGACCAGCGAGCACTCGGCGCAAAGACCTAGACCGTAGGAAGCGTTCTCGATGTTTGCGCCAGTAATAAGCCGCCCATCATCGGTCAGTGCCGCGGCCCCAACCGGGAACTTGGAATACGGGGAGTAGGAGCCATCAAGTGCCTTGATGGCTGCCTTTTTTAATACATCCCAGTCAATCTCCATGATTACCCCTTGGTGTAAGGCTGAGCCAGTGCCTTCGGCGGCCTAGACCTGCCCACGAAACCGACCACCGCGATGATTGTCACGATGTAAGGGACCATGGTGATGAAGTCCGATGGAATACCCGGGCTTACCTGGTTGGCCCAAACACGCAGGATGATTGAGAAGCCGAATAGCAAAGCAGCGAGAGCGGCATAGATTGGATGCCAACGACCCAGGATCATTACCGCAAGTGCGATGAATCCAAGGCCACCTGACATTTCACGACCAAAGGCACCACCGCCACCGATGGTGAGCGCGGCACCGCCGAAGCCTGCAATTGCGCCTCCGATGGTGACCCACCAGAATCTGGTTCGACCAACGTTCACGCCAACGGTGTCAGCAGCAAGCGGGTGCTCGCCCACCGCTCTTGCCCTCAAGCCGAGCTTGGTCTTGAACATGACAAACCACAGTAGAGGAACAATCAATAGCGCCGCGTAGACGGTTAGTCGGTTCTCAAACAGCACCGGACCAATGACCGGAATATCGCTCAAAATAGGGATCTTGATGATGTCCAGGGTGCCGGGGAAGTTGACGTTTTCGCTGTCCTCAGTCAGCCACTGCTGGTAGAGGAAGTTTGTGATTCCGATCACCAACACGTTCAGCACAACACCAACGATGATTTGCTGAGCCAGGTACTTGATCGCGAACACCGCCAAGATCATTGACATCAGCGCTGCGGTGAACATGGCAGCGAAAATACCCAACGCATAGTTCTTCGTGATTGTGCTCACCACCGCTGCCATAAAGGCACCGGTCAAGAGCTGACCTTCGATTGCGATGTTGGTGATACCCACTCGCTCACTCATCACACCGGCCATCGATCCAAGAATGATTGGCACCGCAAGAACCAGAGCGGTTCCAGCGATGAATGCAACGGGAACAGCATTTCCGGCAGCAAGCCAACCGAGGAGCGAAACGACTCCGATGATTCCGAACAAAATGGACGTCCAGATTGGAGTCTTGCGATTTTTCAGGGATAGGTAGACCGAGGCCCCGGCAACCAAAAGCATCAGCGATCCGGCGAAGGTGCCCAGCTGCATCGAGTCAACCGTGATGCTCGGAAGCTGAATCGCATCCTGGCGCCGAGACAGCTCGAATGCCACCTCGCCAGGCTTACCCGAAATGCCGAAGAAGTAGAGCACCAAAAGTGCCATACCCGACATCACCAAGGGGGTCTTGAAACCCACCTTCTCTTCCTTCGAGAGGTTCACTTGGCACCCCCTCTCTTGAACAACTTCGCCGTTAGGGCACCGAGTGCATTCGTATTCTGCGGCTTTGGCAGCCTAAATAGCGCCCTGATCAAAGGTGGAGCTGCGATGAATAGAACAATCGCGCCTTGAACGATGCCCAAAACCTCGGGAGATATTCCAATCACCTGCATTGATGGAGCCCCGGCCTTGAAGGCACCAAACAGCAAACCGGCCAACAGCACACCCGGTGCTGAGGATCCGCCGAGCAGTGCCACGGTGATGGCGTCGAAACCGATGTTGGCATGCGTGGATGGAGTGACACCGATGTTTACACCCAAGGCCTGATTGCCCGCGGCAACACCCACGAACGCTGCCGAAAGTGCCATGGCAACTACGTAGGTGCGATTGACATTGATTCCCGCCGTCTTAGCAGCGTCTGGGTTGAAACCGACCATCCGCAGCCTGAAGCCAACAGTTGACCGCTCCATTAGCCACCAATAAACAACGACTGAAACCAATGCGATTACCAGACCCCAGTGCAGCGCGTACTGATCTCCAAACAGCTTGGGCAGCATTGCTGTTTCAGCTGGAGGAGCAGCCTTGGGGTTACCCGCAGAGTCCTCCGCCTGCAAAATCGCTGGGTCTCGCATCAGGAAGGTAAAGAACGAGAGCGCAATGTAATTGAGCATGATGGTGAGGATCACTTCGTGAGCGCCAGATCTTGCCTTTAGGTATCCGACCAGAGCACCTAAGAGAGATGCACCGAGGATTCCAGCAATCATCGCTACGACCATGTGAATCAGGAAGGGCAACTCAACTCGGGTTGCAATCCAGGTCGAGAAGATCATTCCGAAAATTAGCTGACCGGTACCACCGATGTTGAATAGCCCCACTCGGAAAGCCAAAGCGATGCCAAGGCCTGCGGCAACCAAAGGTGCACCGAGTCGAAGCGTCTCAGTCAAAGGACGGATTGCCTTCTCAAACGTGTCCGCGTCGGCGTTGTAGATCGCACCCTTGATCAACGCACCGTAGCCGGTGGATACGACGTTCCAGGCAGCTGCAAATGCATCACCCGGACGCGAGAGGAAGTAGCCAAGCGAAGCTAGAAACTCTTTGTTGGAGCCGATCATGAAGAGGGCACCGACCACGAATCCCAGCACTACCGCTAGCAGCGTGCGAGTGAAACTGCCGGAGAGAATCTCTTTCAGCGCCTGCGAAAAGCGATCTTCTTTTTCCGTCATGCGCTTACTCCCGCCATCATCTTTCCTAGCGTCTCTCTTGATGTCTCAGGCCCAACGATTCCGACAATTTGGCCTCGATACATCACGGCGATTCGATCCGCGAGGGCCAACACTTCATCAAGCTCGGTAGAAATCAAAACCACAGCCTTGCCGGCATCGCGCTCCGCAACGATTTGTTCATGAATGAATTCGATGGAACCAACATCTACGCCTCGAGTCGGCTGCGAGGCGATCAAGAGATTCACATCTCTAGAAAGCTCTCTCGCCACAACAACCTTTTGCTGGTTACCGCCAGACAACTTTCCGGCTGGGGTGTCAATCGATGGGGTTCTCACGTCAAAGCGCTCCACCAAATCAACTGCAACACTCTTGCGAGTTGGGAAATTGATGTTTAGCCCCTTGGTGAATCTGGAACGGAACGACTGATTCAACATCAGGTTCTCCGAGATGGTGAATTCACCAACCAGACCGTCCTTCTTGCGGTCCTCGGGGATGTAGCCAACTCCGGATTCAAGCACGGTTCGAACACTGGCTCCGGCTAGCTCCTTACCGGAGATCTTGATTGAACCGCCCTTGATTGGCGACCTCAGTCCTAGAAGAGCTTCCGCCAGCTCAGTCTGCCCATTGCCTTGAACTCCTGCGATGGCAAGCACCTCGCCACCTCGAACCGAGAAGCTGATGCCGTTCACAGCGCGCTGCAGTCGGTCATCGAGTACGGCGAGGTTTTCAACACTGAGTACCTCGTTACCCAAAGCAGCCTTCTCTTTGTCCACTACTAAGTCAACTTCGCGACCAACCATCATCGAGGCGAGTTCAGATGTTGATGCCTCAGGCGATGCCGATCCCACCACCTGACCAAGTCGTATCACGGTGATGCGGTTCGCAACCTCTTTCACCTCACGCAGCTTGTGAGTGATGAAGACAATCGAAGTTCCGCTCTGCGCCAGCTGACGCATGATGGCCATAAGCTCGTCGGTCTCCTGCGGGGTCAAAACCGCGGTCGGTTCATCTAGAACCAAAACTTTTGCGTCTCTGGATAGCGCTTTGATGATCTCTACGCGCTGCTGAACGCCAACCGGCAGATCTTCAACCAGGGCATCCGGGTCAACATTGAAACCGAAGCGGTCGGAGATTTCGATAACGCGCTTTCTGGCAGCTTCCATGTCAAGCTTGCCACCGAACTTCGTTGGCTCGTGTCCCAAGGCTACGTTCTCGGCCACGGTGAAAACTGGAATGAGCATGAAGTGCTGGTGAACCATTCCGATTCCGGCGGCCATTGCATCGCCGGGTCCGCGGAACTTCTGGGCTTGGCCGTCGAGAACAATCTCACCCTCATCGGCCTGGTAAAGGCCATAGAGAACGTTCATCAGGGTGGACTTACCAGCACCGTTTTCGCCAAGCAAGGCATGGATTTCACCCGGCTCAACGGTAAGGCTGATCTGATTGTTTGCCACCAAAGCTCCAAAGCGCTTGGTGATCCCGCGCAGCTCTAATTTCACTTGGCACTCCTTCGTGCAGACACTCTATTCTGCCAAAGAAAAAGGGCCGCGAGTTCCCCCGCGGCCCTTCTACTTTTGACTGAATTACTTCAGTGGGTCGATCTCACCAGAGATGATGCCGGCCTCTAGCTCTGCAAGGCGAGCCTTGACCTCGTCAGAGACCTTGGACTCGAACTCGTATAGCGGGCTAAGACCGGTTCCACCGTTTGCCAAGGTTCCAACGTATGGGTCGCCAGTGAAGGCACCGCCAGCGGAAAGCTCAGCAAGGATGTCGTAAACAGCGTTGGTCATGCGCTTCTCAGCAGAAGTTAGAACCAATGGTGCGTACTCAGGAGAGGTTAGAGCGATGTCCTTGTCAACACCGATCATGACTGCGTTTACGCCAGCCTCCTTGATTGCCTCAGAAACTGCACCGAACTGGAATCCAGCTACTGGGAAGATAACGTCAGCGCCAGCAACTAGCTGAGCAGCTGCGATTGCCTTTGAGGTACCTGAGTTAGGAGCGAAGTCGCCCATGAAGTCACCCTTGTCTGGGGTGGCTGGGTCCCAACCGACAACCTTAACTGCGGTGCCAGTCTCCTTACCGTAAGCCATTGCTCCGTAGTAGAAACCGGACATGAAGTCGGTCACTGCTGGGATGTTAACTCCACCGTAGGTACCTACAACCTTGGTGGTTGAGTAGGCAGCTGCTAGGTAACCAGCTAGGTAGCTGGACTGGTTCATGGCGTAGGTAACTGGCTTTAGGTTTGCGTTGCCCTCGCTCCAACCGTCGATGGTTACGAACTGAACCTCTGGGTTCGCTGCTGCAGCTGCGTTTACGTCAGCAACAAGTGCGAAACCAACTGCGAAGGTAACGTCACAGCCCTGGTCAACCATGGCCTGTAGGTTTGGTGCGAAGTCCTCTGGGGTGTTGGACTCAGCGTCAGCGATCTGAACGCCAAGCTCAGTCTGAGCCTTCACTAGACCGTCGTAAACGGACTCGTTGAAGGACTTGTCGTTCCAGCTACCCTCGTCGGATACTGCACAAGCTAGGTAGTCCAAGGTTGGAGCAGCACTGGTCTCAGTCTCGCTGGCGGTCGGCTCGGCCTCTGGTGCGGCAGCGCAACCAGCAAGCACTAGTGCCGATGCGCCCAGCAGGGCGAATGCGGCAGATGCATTCTTTAGCTTCAAGGTTTCCTCCTGAAATATGGATGGCGCGGATGCGCCGATTTGCACTAAGCCTAGCCGTTCAGAGGGACAGTTTTGAGCGCTTCGGCAAGGCGAAACCCAACCTTAGTGATTTCGTTACAAAAGCTCTGAGTGCCCCGATTGCCTAAGCACATCCACCAGTGACTTGACTTTCTGAGCATGCTCCTTGGTCGTCACCAGAAGCGCATCTGGGGTGTCAACCACAATCACGTCTTCTAGTCCGATAAGGGCAACAAGGCGATTGGTGTCACTAACCAAGATGCCGGATGAGGAGTCGGCCAAAACTTTGCCATGACCCAAGACAGCAAGGTTGCCTTTTCTTCCCTGGGACTGAAGTTCGGCTATTGCAGCGAAGTCTCCAACATCGTGCCACTCGAAGACACCGGGAACCACGGCCACCAACCCCTGGGCTGCGGCCGGCTCGGCAATCGCGTAGTCAATGGCAATCTGGGTGAGCTTTGGCCAAACCTGACTGAGCACTACCTGGCGGTTTGGCTGATCCCAGCTTTCCGCCAATGTCATCACGCCTTCGTAAAGGGATGGCTGAGTTTGAGATAGAACTTCTAGAAGTAGTTTCGCCGGAGCGATAAACATGCCCGCATTCCACAGGTACTCCCCCGACTCGACATACTTGCGGGCCAGCTTGATGTTCGGCTTCTCGACAAACTCGCTAACCGAGAAAGCGGACTCGGAATCTAATCGGTCTCCCTTGTGGATGTAACCAAATGCTACTGAGGCTTCGGTTGGCTGCAGGCCAATCGTCACGATCTTTCCGGTTGATGCAACCTCGATAGCCTCAGCCACCGCGGCATGAAACTTTGGAGTATCAGTGATCACGTGGTCTGCGGCAAAGGAGCCAATAATCACATCTGGCTCACGCTTCATCAGCACAGCGGCAGCCAGGGCAATGGCGGCGGTGGAGTCTTTAGGGCTCGGTTCGAGAATTAGGTCTTTTTGCTCAAGCGCCGGCAACTGGTCTGCAACCGCATGGGCGTGAACATCTCCGGTCACAACCATGATTCGAGAGTTGGAAATGGGGGTGAGTCGATCCCAGGCGTCCTGCAGCAAAGTCTGCCCACTGCCGGTCAGATCGTGGAGGAACTTAGGTGCGCTGGCTCGCGAGAGCGGCCAGAGCCTGGATCCCACACCACCGGCTGGAATCACGGCATAAAAACGCGCACTAGGAGATTGATTGCTCACCGAATCACCCTAAAGCAATCGGTGGTTCAGGGGAAGATAGCCACCCTGAAGCGGTTAGACTTCTTACTAATCCCTTACTATCCATGGAGGCTAGCGTGGCAGTTCGGCCAGCGGGGACCCTCTACCGAGGCAAAGTCGGTATGTGGTCCTGGGTGCTTCACCGCATCACCGGTGTTGCAATCTTCTTCTTCCTTCTTATTCACGTGCTTGACACTGCTTTGGTTCGCGTCTCCCCAGAGGCTTATAACGTGGTTATCGAGTCATACAAGACCCCGATTGTCGGTACTGCCGAGCTGGGCCTAGTGGCAGCAATCATGTTCCATGGTCTAAATGGTCTGCGCATCATCGCTGTCGACTTTTGGTCCAAGGGAACCAAGTACCAGAACGTGATGTTCTGGGCAGTGATGATCATCACCGTGGTTTCGGTAGCGGCATTCGCTCCGGTTCACCTAGCACGAGTCTTTGGAGCGCACTAATGAGCGTTGTAATCGAGACCCCTAACACTCCTCGCACTCGTAAGGGTGCCAACTGGGAGAAGTACGGCTGGCTGTTCATGCGCGTCTCCGGACCGCTGCTGGTTGTTTTGATCTTTACCCACCTGGTGGTAAACCTCGTCGTGGGCGATGGCATCAAGGCCATCGACTTCGCATTCGTAGCGGGCAAGTGGGCCGACCCGTTCTGGCAGTACTGGGATCTTGCAATGCTGTGGCTCGCAATGATTCACGGCACCAACGGCATGCGCACAATCGTGAACGACTACACCGAAAAGGTGAAGGTCCGTCAGGCCCTGAACACAACCCTTTGGGCGGTGTGTGGTTTGCTCATCATTCTGGGCACCTTGGTTATCTTCACCTTTGACCCTTGCCCAGCCGGCGCTGCCGCTGAACTGCTTCCGTCTTTCTGCCCAGCTAGCAACTAGTTAGGAACAAATTGTCAAACCAAAACGTGATCCATCACGAGCATGACGTTGTAATTGTTGGAGCCGGTGGTGCGGGCATGCGCGCCGCTATCGAGGCTGGCCCGCACGCCAATGTTGCAGTTGTGTCCAAGCTCTTCCCAACCCGCAGCCACACCGGTGCTGCGCAGGGTGGTATGGCCGCAGCACTTGCAAACGTGGAAGAGGACAGCTGGGAGTGGCACACCTTCGACACCGTCAAGGGTGGCGACTACCTGGTTGACCAGGATGCTGCCGAGATCTTGGCCAAGGAGTCGGTCGAGGCAGTTATCGACCTTGAGAACATGGGTCTACCTTTCAACAGAACTCCGGATGGCAAGATCGACCAGCGTCGCTTCGGTGGCCACACTCGCGATCACGGCAAAGCTCCGGTTCGTAGAAGCTGCTACGCAGCCGACCGCACCGGCCACATGATTCTGCAGACCCTGTATCAAAACTGCGTCAAGTTAGGCATCGAGTTCTACAACGAGTTCTACGTTCTTGACCTGGTCATGAATGGTGACAAGCCAGCCGCAGTGGTCGCATACGAATTGGCAACTGGAGACATTCACGTGTTCGCTGGTAAATCCATTGTTTTTGCAACCGGTGGCTTTGGAAAGATTTACAAGACCACCTCAAACGCTCACACCCTGACCGGTGACGGCGTCGGCATCATCTTCCGCAAGGGTCTGCCACTTGAGGACATGGAGTTTTATCAGTTCCACCCGACCGGCCTTGCCGGACTGGGCATCCTGCTCTCTGAGGCTGCCCGTGGTGAAGGTGGAATCCTGAGAAATGCATCCGGTGAGCGCTTCATGGAGCGCTACGCGCCAACAATCAAGGACCTAGCGCCGCGTGACATGGTCGCGCGTGCCATGGCCAACGAGGTTCGTGAGGGTAGAGGTGCCGGTCCAAACCAGGACTACGTTCTTCTTGACCTGACCCACCTCGAGCCTGCGGTTATCGATGCCAAGCTTCCTGACATCACTGAGTTTGCAAGAACCTACCTTGGTGTTGAGCCATACACCGAGCCTGTGCCGGTGTTCCCAACCGCGCACTACGCCATGGGTGGAATTCCAACCAACATCAAGGCAGAAGTGCTCTCTGACAACAAGACCGTTGTCCCGGGCCTGTATGCCGCTGGTGAATGTGCCTGTGTAT
>JACCDI011929236.1_pt1 | contig 57665 bp, 80 predicted proteins | sample 7442791 | NCBI WGS metagenome assembly JACCDI01 (sample SAMN15323434, study PRJNA562643) | freshwater metagenome | isolation source: river surface water | place: USA:Blue River Watershed | collected 2017-08-15 | reverse complement strand
GGACTTTTGCGAGGATTTGGGCATTACTTACGAGCTTGTAGCCCCCAAGCATAACGTAACCAAATTAACCGCAGAAAAGTTTGTCGTTTGGACAAAATACAAAGGGCAAACAAACGAACACAATCGGGATGCCGCCATGTTAGTTTTCGGTCGAAAACATTAAATCAGAAAAGCCCCATTACTGGGGCTTTCTTTATTTGTTGGCATACAAATAGAACAAAGGTGGCTTTGTTTTGTAGCGGGGTATGGACTCGACCGCCGACCGTAGGGTTATAAATCCTACGCCCTAATCAACTGAGCTACTCCGCACTGCAAAATTAATAATCTTTTCTAAAAAACAAAAAACCCGACTTAAAAAATCGGGCTTTTGTGAGTTATTACTTTAACCTATGATTTACAAATGATTCCACGGGGTTGGCGGTTCGTCATCGCTTCCCGTTTCGCCTCCGTTTTCATCTGTTTCATTTTTTTTCTTTCTTGCCTTTTTAGGCTTTTCGATTTTCTTTTCGGGGTTGTCCTCCTGCTCCCGCTCCTCCGCCGCTTCAAGCTCCTGTGCTTTGGCTTTGGCTTCATCTGTTTGCTCCTCAAACTGTGGGTAATCCTCCTCTTTTGGTTTGACCGCTCCGTTATCAACAAACTCTTTAAACCAGTCCTCCAACATACCAAATACAGCGTCAAACGCAACCTCGTCCTCTATACTTAACACTTTACGTTCATTCACTAAATACCCCGCACAAAGGCTGATAATTGCGTATGATTTTTGGTCGATAACGTCCTGCATTTCCTGCCCGATAAACTCCTCCGCTGTTGCAAATTCGTACAGTTTATCGTAAAAGAACGCCATACCCAAATATTTTGCCTTTTCCATGTCGGTTTGTAACTGTGTACCCACAAAGTCAAAGCGTAACTTGTGGTCTGACGGGTAAAACGGCTCTTTGAAAACAATCTCACCCGTTTGAACGCTGACGTACTCCCGCTCCTTTGTTTCAAAATTCTTTCTAACATGACAAAGGGCATCTCGAAGCTCGAATTTTGAGCGGTGTTTATTGGTCTTACTTTTTAAATCAGCCTCTAAACGTTTTACTTTGTTTGCGTACTGACTGGCAACCGATTTGCCCTCCGCTTTCACTTCGTCAATTTCCTGTAAAATAGAGCTTTGCTCCTCCGCTATACCCGCCAATTCCTCTTTTGTAAAATCATGTCTAACCTGTTTTACAACTGTTTCAATTTTTGCCATTTCGCTGAATAGGTTTAAAGGTTTTTAATAGTTAGTTTTTAGCTCGACCAGAGCCTGTACCGCCTTTGTTAATGACGTTGTGGTTTCTGTGAGCTGTGCGATGTTACTTTCGAGGTTATTACCCTTTCTGTTAGCCCGCTCCAACTTATCACGTACAGCCCAACGAGCGGAGTCCCTTGCCCTTTCTTCGAGGTACTCCGCCGCCGTTTCGTAGCCCTCCTCTTTTGCGTGTTCTTCAAGTGCGTTTAACTGTTTTTCAGTTACTTCAATACTTAGTGCCAATGTTGCCATTTTGCTTGTTTGGTTTAAAAGTTAAAAAATAAAAACTTCGACAAATATAAAAGTTTTTATTTTTTCCAACAAAAAAGGGGTAAAACTTTTTACAGTTATTACCCCTCTCGGCAAAATGTGAAAACTGGCATTGGCGTTCCAATTTCCGCACAAAAATAGTCAAATATTTTTTGCAATTACAAACGCCGTTCAAAATTTTCACAAACAAAATCTTTTTGCTTGTAACCCTGCTGTTTAGGGTTTCCGCAGTATATGTTTGAAAAGTACGCCAGTGCTATTTTTTTATGCTCGGCGTGTCCTATTTGCCCCCCTGTGTATGAAGCAAATTTACAGTTGTTACAGTTTTTCATGCCGCTATTCTGTAAAGGTTGCCGCTTGCGTCCTCCCTTAGCGTAGGGTCGAGCCGTAAGGCTGTGGCGTTACTAATCCAAGACAAATGGTGTCGGCAGTTATAGCCCCCTAAATCAATGGCGGGAACGTAATCGGTTTCTGGCTTACCTTTGAATTTTAGCGTTTCCCATGATTCAATTTCAGACCTTAAAAATATTTTACCGTTACGCTCGACACAAAATTCACGGGAGCTTGTCATTGTGCCGCCCACATAGATAGCGGCTTGCATTTTAAGCCCTGTCGCAAATTCATTTTGAGCCAGTCGGTCGGCTTTCTGATATACGTCAAAAATACGGCTTCCGCTTTTGTCAGCCTTTGCGTAAAAGCTCTCAAAAATACCGTAATTACTCCCGTCCCCTTTAATGAATTGCTCCAAAAGAGCCTTGTCCTTTTTGCTTAGTTTAGTATCCCCAAGCCCAAACTTTAAAAGCCCCTGTCGAAAGTTTCTTTTTACGGCTGTGTCTTTGATTATGTCGGCTAAATACCCCTCCGATGATACACCGCCCGCAGGTGTTACGCCGTACTCCACTAAAAGGCTATTTTCTACCTCTTTTATTATTTTTTCGGTGTCCTTTGTGCCCGCTGTTTCGGCTGTAAAATGCTCTTTATTACTTTCGACTATAAACCGCAAATCACTTGCAAGCTCCTGTAATACTTGCAAGTGATAGTCAGTTGTAAAACGGGCAAAGAACTGGGCGTATTTGGTCGGGCTTTGCAACATAAAATCATAGTTAGCCAAGACCTCCTCAAAAAAACTATTCTGTAACGAATTTACGAGCCGCTCAAACCGTGTTTGGCGTTTTAGTATCACATTGATACGCTCCTGTATTTGTTTGCGTGATAACGCCATGATTTTACCTACTGGGGTTTAAATTTATACCACGATTTTACCAAGTGGGAATGAAAAGAAAAACCGAAATTTTACCATGATTTTACCTACTGGGATACCATGAATTTACTGGGTGGGCGGTTGGTTTGGGTCGCCTGCTGGGTCGCTCGTTTTCGGGTTTCCTGTACCCAAAGTTTTAGGTAAACCAAGCATCATTGCGGGCTGTTCCTTTTCCAACTCCCCTTTTATTTCATCAACGATTTTGTCAATAATTACTTTTTGCTCGGATGGCTTTTTGTCGTAAAACTCGACCCCGTTTTCCCTTTCGATACGCTCAAATATTTGGTCGAAATTCGCAAAAAGTACCTTTGTTGATTTTCTGACGTTTTCATTTTCGAGGAGGGTCAAAGCGTCCGCCCCTCTGCCCCTAAACGGCTCAAACATCGCCCTCGTAATATACCGCTTCATGCCTATTTCGTCATTGTCAAAAAATACTTTTGCAATTCGTAAATCGGCTTCGTTGATTAACTGAATACTAACCCCTGCGTCCGCTAACGATTTGAGCCTGTTAATTAGCTCCTCCTGCGTTTCCATGACGTACTTACCGCTATACTTGAAAGTAACATCAACGCCCGTGTCGAAAACCTCCCCGATTTGCCTAACTATGAAACAAAACCAACGGGAGCGGTTTTTAGCCCAAGCGTCCAAAACATAGTTGTAATCGTCCGTACTGATAACCATTTGGGTTGCTGTCGGCATTTCCTGCTGTTGCTGTCCTGTACGCATATTTGAACGCTGACGCATACCGCTACTAAATACCGCACTTTCGACCTTTACAGCGTTACGCTCCATGTCATCACTTAACATTTTAACCGCTTCGAGGTTTGTCGTTACATAGGTAACAATCTGGTCGATAGGTAAAAACTCCTCCTTTAAAAGCGGACGTTTAATACGGATAACCTCCTGCCCGCTTTTGTGCGGTCTGAAACCCGAACCTTGACAAACGGAGCAGGTGTCCTGCGTTCCGCTAATGTACCCGTTTATACAACGGCGGCTTTCGTCAATGTGAACCTCGCCTTTACATACGTCATCGTACATAATTTTTTGAGGGAAAACATGGCAACGCTTAGAAACGTCATACTCCGATTTATCCCTAATCATGTCCCGTAAAATAGGGATAGCGGGGTGTATTGGGCTTATACAAATCGCTCTATGCTTTTTGTGCTGAATGTAGCCCAAACGTAGTGCGGGGGTTTCGGGTGTTTCAGTAGAATCAGAGCCGACAAAAATTTCTTTCTTTTGGTAGCTTTTACCGTTATCGCTCACCCACACAGTACCGCCATCGTTTAGTACTCTCCCCTCTGTAATTTCCCTGTAAATTAGAGCGTTTCCCTCGCTGATACAGTAATAGTCGTACACCCTTTTATTTTTTACAGTCCTGCCCGTTTGATGTTTTCCTCTTATTTCCACCTCTTGGCAAACGAAAAGAAAATCCAAAGCCCCGTCAGACTTATAAACAAAATCGAATACCTCCTCACAGCCAAAAACAGTCGGGTAAACTTTGGGGGTTTCGCCTTCATTAAACGGCTCAAACCCTATCGCAAGAAAAGCGTTAGGGTCTGAAATAGCTATCTCGTCCAAAATGTCGTCCATGTACGCCTCTATGTCCTGTCGGTTGTAAAAGCTACTTTCAACGGCTTCAATAAACTTTTGCTTTTCGGCTTTCTGTGCCAGTACGGTTTTACTCGGCTGTATTCTTGCAACCCCGTAAAATTTGTCGCATACTGGGCTAATGGTAGGGGTTAAATTTTCGATAGTTAATGCCCGCCTTTGCTTGAAAAGGTTTTTATCCTCCCTTAATTCAAACTGCGGAAGGAGGTCGTCTATGTCCTCCCCTGTTAATACTTGGAGGTATAGTTTTTTCAAATCGACCGTCCGTTTGTAATTGGGGTGCTTATAAGCAAGATTTATATTTTGCTCCGCCCTTTCGATAGCCTGTAATAAGTCCATTTTTACTTTGTTTTGTCGCTTTTTTCAAGCAAACGTTTTAAACATGATTTACAAATATTTGTGGTCGGTTTCATAAAGTTTAAGTTATTCGTAAACCTTACCGTTACGTCCGCAAGCTCTAAACATACCTCGCACATCGCCGTTCCAACTGTGATTTGCTCTTGCCTGTCTAAATTGGCTTGCTTTTGGGCTTCCTTTTCAGTCATAAAATTGCACTTTTTTTAGTGTTAGTATCCGCCATCGCTTGGGCTGATACAAAAAAACGTTGTATTATTCTAAGTTTATGATTTGCCTTTATTTTGTTTCAGTAAGTAAGAGAAAACAACCGCTAAAAAGTAAATTAAAGCCGAGTAACAATGCCCTTTTGTTTCCACACCCTCTTTGTTTTTTTCGGGGTCGAACCCATCGGGGGCAGTTTGTAGCGTTTCTAAATCCAAAATCAAATTTACGCAACTTTCATCAATTACCAATTCGATGTTTGGGTAATCGCCCCGTAATATTTCGTTTAGCAAATCCCTCGCCATTCTAATAATCGGGTTTTTGCGTAGTACTTGGTCGCTGTCGTTATGTAAATACGGGTTTAGCTCGTCAAATATACCCCTGTAATTGTCATAACCGTAACGACCCGAAGCATCGCCGTAAACTGAAAAAACGTTATATCCGTACACCTTTATAAAGTCCTGTATGGCGAATTTACAAGCGTTTTCGGGTGTATTTAGTGGCTGTTTCATGCAGTACTCCTTAAATATTCGCACCTGTAAAACCCCGTTTTGCTTTCTTAGTATTTGCCCCAGTAAATTAGTTTGGTACGGCAAAAGGTTAAAATCAAATGTTGAATGTATCTCCCTATCAGTAAGGTAAGGCACATTTTTAACGTGAATGTCTTTATTAAATTCTCCGACCCATTCGTTACCTGTTTTCTCATTTGCCCATTTACCCTCACGCCCGTACTCGGCACGTACCCCCTTAAACTTTTCGATAACTGTAACCGCCTCCGCAGGTAAAAACGGGTTGTCTTTGTAGGTGGTGTGGCAGTAACTAATTTCATCTAATTTGTAGAGGATGTCCTTTGCCCTTTCTTTCTTTTCGTAAAGCTCTGGGTCAAATATACCCTTATACATGAAAAACTCTTTATTGATAGGGTTTAGGGTCGTGTGGAGGGTTAATTTAGCGTTTGGCATACGCAAACGGCTGTCGAGGTCTTCGTATTGCTCATGGCTAATCATACGAATTTTACCGTCTGAACGGGTGATAGGCTCTTCAAACCAAATGTCCGTGAAGTCCTCCAAACCCGAAAATTTACCCGTCTGGTCAAGCCCGCCCGATACCATCATGTTGCCCGTTACTTTGTGTTCAAAGGTCATGGGGCTTTCTAAAATATTAAATTCATCGGTCAAGCCGAGCTTTTCGATTTGCCCTTTGAAAAGTAAAAAGGTAGTGGAGCGGTTATCGCTGTGGTTATGTCGTAAGAACAATAAACGAAAATGTCCCTTTTCGAGGGACTTTTGTATAAAGCGTTTAGCCTTACTGGTAGATTTTGCCGACCCGTTACCGCCGACCCAAATACTATATCTTTCTGTTGGGTTTAAATAAGGTATGTACGCATCGGGGTACAGAAAAGGGAGGACGTTCATTTTCTTTGTCCATTCCTTTGGGCGGTAAACACCCTCGACCAGTTCAAAGAAACGCTCCCGCTCGCTGTACCCCACCGATATTGTTTTTCGGTTCAAACTCATAGATTTTCGCCCAGTTTAATGAATAACTCCCTTTCTTCCTCCGTTAAATCGTCAAGGTTTACCGCTCCCTTGCCAACTTCGACAATATGTTTAGACGGTGCGTTATCCCCTGTTATACGGTTATGAATTTCGAGTGCTTTCATTCGGTCGCTCGGTGTTGGGTACGCCTCAACATGAGCAGGTTTACCCCCCGCAATGAAAGTCGTTAAAGCCTTTTTGTTTTGGATGATGTCCTCCAAAACTTCGAGCTTTCTTTCTTTGCTTAAAATTTGCCTTTTAGCGGCTTTTTTTTCCTCCGCCAGTATAACCGATTCACGCACCCTTTTGCGTTCCTCTAAGATGAATTTAAAGCCCTCCTGTGCCTTATTCCAATAGCGTAAAGCGGTTGTTTTAGGTAACATCCATTTACCCCCGTTTACCTCCATAAACTCCGTGTACGTTTTACCCGATTCAATTAACCCGATTATCTCGTAAACGATAGCCTCTTTGTTTGGTGCTAATCTTGCCATTTAATTAAACTGTTTTAACATCAGCAGGTCGGGTTTATAAATGTCCTTTACGTCCGTGTTAGGCTCAAAGGTACTGAAACGCTCGTCCTGCTGATGTTTGATAATAACGCCTTTTTTAATGTCGCTGATTGCCTTAGTTAATAGCTTTACACCCATGTCCGATAATGTTTCAATCCACAGTTGTAAAGCCGCCTGTTTTGGAGGTATAGCGTAAAGTTTAGGGTCTATAAAGCACCAATCTTGGTACGCAATGTCGCCCCTGTCAATTCCGCTATTAAGCCAAAACACCGTGCCGCCTGTTATTGGGTCTTTCATTCTGATAGCCCATTCGATTGAGCTTCTGCCCCTATGTCGAGGTAATAAACTCGGATGATACCCTATCCACCCATATTTTGGTTTATACCGTGTACGCTTACCTATGTAATCGAATGAGTGAGCCGCTATACCTAAATCAACGCCATCGGGCATTGTGTCAGCAGTCAATGTACCCGCAGGGATTAACCGTATATTGTTAATATTGGCAAGTTTCGCCAAATATTTATCCTTTGGGTCGCAACATACCCCTATAACTTGCAAATCCTTGTCTTGTAAGCATATTCGTAACACCTCCTCGCCAAACCTTTTAGAACCCGAAATAAATACTTTTAACATTCGCTTAATACCTTAAATCCGTAAAATGAATAATTTTTGACTTAAAAACCCCGCCCTGTGATTTGTTATAAAAATAGCTTTCAAAGTCAAGTATGTTTAACCCGTCATTTTTAGCTATTACCTCCCAGTTGGTTTGTTCTTTGCCGTCCACTTTTACACTTTCGATTTTTCCAAGCTCGTTAAAAACGATAACGATGTTTTGTGTACCGTTACAAATGTTTTGCCCGAAATAATGTATCTGTGGCGTTCTGTTATTGATGACGTGCTTTAATACCGTACCCGCTTTAATTTGGTTTCTTTTGTCGGGTCTGAAAGTATGTATTTTCGTGCCGTCTATAAATGCCGAAACGAAAGGGGTGTCCCTTCCGTCAGCAAATTTTTTTTCGTATCCTAAAACCATTATCCCAAATATTTAAAACCCTGTACTGCTCTAAAATGCCCCCCGTAACCCGTTTGACCGATGTGGTGTTTTTTACCCGCATCACTTTTGCGAATTGAGGTCGCTGATTTAGCTTTCACACCGCCAAACATTTGTTGGCTCTTTAATACCCATTTTTGACTTCTTTGGAGGTACGCTATTAGTTGCGGATGGCTCGTATGAAACAAAGTCGGGTATTTGTAACCGCAACGTCCTAAACCCTGTTTGTGGTACTCACAAAGGTACTCCAAGAACTTTGTACCAACCCCCGCCCCCTGCCACTCTGGCATTACTACTAAACGGGTCGCTCGGTACGCTTTGGCTGTGAAAAAAGGGGCGACCGCTAAATGGCAAACCAACTCCCCGTCAACTGTACCTATGAAATACTCAGCCGCTGGCGGCATTGGTAAGTCTAAATAATAATGCGGTTTAAAATACCGCCAGTAAGAGCTGTTGACCTTCCTAATTTCCAACTCGAATTTTGGTCGGGGAGCAATGTCGTTTTTTTTTAACCTCCCCCGTTCCTGTATCAAATACAAAGTCGGGTTGCAACCATTCGATAATGTCATAATGGCAGGATAACAAAATTACTCGCCGCCCTTTGGTACGTCTGAAACCTTTTGCAAAAGCCATTGCCCCAATCTTCGCTATTTGCCTGTCAATTACTGACGTAAATTCATCAACAATCAAATCGGTTTCATTACCGCAAATTAACCGTGCTAAACCCGCTCTAAACTGTTGCCCGTTTGATAGGGCTTTGAAAGGTCGAAGCCACGAGGGTACGTCCCCAAGTCCTACGTTAGCCAAAGCCCCCGTTACGGTGTCAAAATCGCTGTCGGGTGCTATACAGTCCACTATCGGTTTATCATTATCCCAGTCGGCGTATAAATCAATAATTCGACCGCCACCAAATAGCTGACGACCGATTGACGTTTTACCCGAACCCGAAGCCCCGACAATTAAACCTATTTGCCAGTCCTCCTCCTCTATGGGTAAATCACAGTTTAAAGTGAATGAATCCCCACGCTCGGCGTTAAACAAAGATTTTACCCGTGCCGCTCGGTATGTATTAAAATCTTTCGTTTGGTTGTGAACTTGTATTTTCATTACGTTACTACGATTTTACAGTTATACCCAAGCTCCTGCAACTTATTAAAAATTTGTTCCTGCTCGGTTTCAGTTTCGCACATTACGATAACGCCGTACTGTACTTTTGCAATTATACCTTTGTCGTCAAAAAGGTCTTTTTCGCCTTTGGGCTTTATACCCCATTCAGCAACCGCCTCCTCAGTTAATACGCCCGCTTCGATAACCTCAGCTAAAACCTCCTCCGCCAGTACAAAGTTTGCTTTACTTACTTGGTTATCAGCCAACGCAAGCTCACGCCCCGCCGTTGAATCCAAGTCGATGTCTGTACGTTTTACAACTACTAATTTATCGCCTGTTGTTTCGATAACTTCGACCGCTTCGTTGCCAAGCTCCACGTACTCTTCGAGCGTTTTATTACCCGCTATTACCCTGTTGTTTCTATCAACCAAGATAGAGCGACCCGCCCCAAATTGTGAAAGGGATTTATTTAATAACTCCTTCCCACGCTCCGAGCCTTTGTTGAAATTTTTGTCGTCTTTGATTAAATCGGTGGCTTTCAACGTTTCCGATTCTGACGCTTTTTTCTTTGCCATTCCTTTTTGCCATTTTTTATAAATTCTTCACAAATATAATCATTTATCGGCTCACGGCATAAATACTTCCTATATTCTAACGGCGTTTGCCGAAACCAATTTTTTTTAAACCCAAATTTAGCGTAAAACCTATTTAGCACGTCAAGCGGCGTGCCAAATAGGTCGTTTGGGTCGAGGTAAATTGGAAGCTCGTAAAAGTCGGCGTACTTACATAGCATTAGCATTATTTCAGTACCAAACCCCCGCCGCTTAAAATCCTCCTTTATTCTGATACAGTCTAAAACAACGTATTTGCTGTTGGTGTAATTAAATAAACTGCAATCGAATACAAGAGCGTTGTAATTATCGTAAGCCCTGTGCCAAATGTTAGCAAAATCTTGCTCAATTTCCTGCGTATAAGTCATCTATTTTACCGCTTGCGTACAGTTCATCAACCTGTTTTTTCTTTGCGTAAATTTGCAAAAATTCCTGCAAATTTGCAACCGCAGTCGGTTTTTGTAGTTCGCAATCGGTGTCTTTTGTTGCATCGCAAAAATCCATTTTAACCAGTAAACCTTTGCGACCGTCAAAAGTGAAGCTCCAACAAATAAATCGGTCTTTGTCATAATCTTGGTACATAGTGTCGAGGTCGGTTTCGTCAAAGTTCGCCCCCTCTTTACGCAAGTGCTGAATAATCTCAACCCGCAAAGTTTTTGCGTTTTCCTTTGTATTTGTCAAAGCCTTTACCCGCTCTTTCATAGGCTTTTTATCGTCAGCCCCATAACGGCGTAAAATTAGCCCGCCGTCAAAGCAATGACGTTGCAAAGCCTTTGGCATCGTAGCAATAATATCGGGGGTCGGCATAAACCACTCACCCTGTGGCGTTATGTCCTGCGGTACTAAATAGCACAAACTTTTCATTTGTTTACCGCTATCGGGGTGCTTTAAAATCATTGGCGTTGTACCCTCGTGTATATCCACCGTGATTAAATGTGTACCGCTTAAATCGGTGTAAATATTTAACCGTCTGATGGGAACACGCCCGTACTCGTCCGCCTCCCCTATTGGCTCGGCAGCTTTGACAAAAGAGGCAAGCAATTTGTGAGCTTCAGCAAGTTTTTTATCCTCCTCCAAAGGAAACGCCCGCCCAATTATACCGTAACCAATTAAGCAGGTATTTATTACCCTGTCTTGCTCCTCTTTTGAGTAGCTACCTAAAAAGTCGGCTTTTTCAGCTTCGACCTCAACCATTTCTGTCATGGCTTTTTCGTTTACGTCTGTCATTTTTAACTAAGTTACGCCCGTACTTTTCGGGCTTCATGTATGAAATATAAAACTTTATTTTAAACTTTTTTTCGTATAACTTTTTAACTGTATCAGCAAATAACCACCCTTTAATTGCCCCCATACATAGACCGTCATGCTCCCGTATTATGTAGCAAGTACGCATATTATTTCCGTGAGTTAATGGCATAATTTAAGGGGTTTTTATTCGCTGTCCTGTTGCGGTTTGTAAGTGTTAAAATCCATTAGTAATTTGTCGTACTGCGACCTTGTGAGCTTTTTAAGCCGCTTTATTTTCAAAGCGTTATTTACTATTTCTAAGTAAATATTTACGCCCTCCAAAGTTTCGGGTTCAAGCTCGCTAAATTCCTGCTCCGTCAAAGGTATTAAATTAAAATCTTTGTCGAATTTAGAAACGGTCGCACAGTAAGCACAAACGCTTATGTCGTCCACTTCGGGTAACTGTGCGTCCTCCCCATGAGCGTTATTACTTGCCATGTTAATAAGCTCCCCGCAGTGGGTACACTTTGAAGTTAATGTTTTAAAATGTGCCATTTTTCTTTACGGTTATTTTTTGCCTTTTTTCGCCAATTTGCCAACCTTTAAAATCCTTTGGAATAGCTGTCGGGTTTACTGTACTTTCATGCTTTAACCACCCCGTTTTTACCATCTTTTCGACCCTACCTTTAAACCCGCTCGGAGGTTTAGCCCCAAAAGGTAAAAGCTCCATTTTGCTTATGTACTGGGCGGCGTTATAGTTTGCAAGCGACTTAATAATAGAACGTACATCTATACCCATACGGAGGAGGAGGATAACCCCCTCCCGTTTAGCCTTTACGCCGTAATTTCGTGCTATTTGTAAGCAGTCCTCGACCTCCTTTATAAAGGCAAGCTCCTGCGGCGTTGCGTCAATTTTCATGTCCACGTTTTCTTTTTTCTTTCAAAAGTTTGATAACAATTTCGGCTTGTTTGTTTACGTCAGTATCGTAATCAACGTCAAGGGCGTTTTCGTTTTCAGTAATATAATTACTAAGCTCCGCCCGTGTGGGTGCGTCATAACAAACTGGGTCGTTCCTGTAACCGCCTGTATTAACTTTTAAGTCGTAAACGGAGCAGTTTTTACGCTTTTCATAAAACTTTGAGCTTTGCCCCTGTGGGTATCCGTACCGCTTTAATTTCTGTGCGTTTTGTAAGTTTACCCGCTCCTCATTTGCGGCAATTATACCTCCGCTTGGCTTTATATGTATGTCGAATAAGCTCATAATTTATCTAAATTTAACATTAAAATACTGCTCATAAAGTTTCATGTCCTTTTTAAAAATTGGCTTTGTGTCATCATTATAAGCCCAGTACATTTTCTTTTTACAAATCCAAATGTGTGGCATTTCTGTGGTATCCCAAACCTCCCCCCTATTGTTGAATAAAAACCACCTTCTTTTAGGTAGCTTTAAAATAATTCCAAACATAGGCACTGGCAAAATATAAAGCCAGTGGTTTTTCTTATCGTAGTACGCCCCTATCCAAAGGTCGTACCACGCAAATAATAGGCTTATTTTCATTCTAACTGTTTTAAATCGTCCAACGTTAATTTGTCATCAGTTAAATAGTGCGGGTCGCTTTTTACAACCCTAAATTGTAATTTTCCGTTAAGGCTTCTGCGACCCTGTAAAACATACGACTGGCTGTTGAAATTACCCGCTTTAATGTCATGCCATTTACCCCAAATAAAGCGTCCCAAGAAAGAAAAAATTAAGTCGCTCATTTTGGTAGATATTGGCTGTCAAACATTCTTTTAGCACCAAATCTAATACTTTGGGCTAAATACATTTTATCGGTCGAGCGGTCGGCACAAATACGCTCGGCTTCCGCTTTTGTAAAAACCTCCGCTTTGTCTATGTCGGTGGTGTACCCCTGCCGCCCCAAAGCCCACCAAAGACAACAATTACCTACTATACTGCGGGTGTCCTGTATGAAGTACTCGTCCCTAATTTTTTCTAAACCTGTTACATCAAAACCAAAAGCCGCCAGTAAATTTTCAAACTGTTTATGGGTTGTAATCGGCTCGTTAAAAGTAACCTCAAAATCTTTATCACCCTTATATAAATTTAAAATACCCGTCTTTAAAACCCCGTTTTCATCATCAAAGAAAACTATTGAAAACCCGTCCTCTGTTCCGTTTCTTTCGTCATGAGAAAACCAGTAAACGCCGTCATAAGCGTTTCGGTCGTCAAAATCTAACAAATAATATTCATGCAAAGCCCTGTAATTAAGCTCTATTTGTGCCATGTGCTTTTGTATTTCAGTTTTTAAGTAATTAATCAGTTTGGAAAATCCTGTGTCCATTGGTAATCTTTTAGTTCGCTAAAATCTGCCCCGTGCCTATCTTTTAAACCTTTAATTTTCGCAATGTGCGTGCCTGTTTGCTTTACAAATACGGGTATATCCCCCGCACGTCCCCAATTAACAATCTCATCAATCCACTCAATTTCGCACGGTCTGTATAAATATTTACCGTCTTCGTTACCGCTCTCCCCCCCGACTATCATCCAATCCAAAGCAAGCAAGCAATCCAAATTAGAGCAACCATCAGCGTCTTTGTACCTGTGAAAATACGGTTGTAAATTTATAGGCTCTAAAAGCGGCTCGAAGCTGATAAAGTTTTTGCAACTGTTTTCTATTTGGTCGCTGTAAAGCTCGGCAATGTACGGGTAACGGTCGTCAAACGTTTTTTGATTTTCGCAGGTAGTACCGAGCCAAACGTTAGCCCACCCGTTAGCTCCCCAGTCGGGCGGTAAACATTCTTTTATCCGCTCTGGGCGTTTAGTTAATATTTGCCAAATAAATTGCGGGTGTTTTCTGATTATGTCCCACGCCTCCGCTCGCCATTCATCTGCCCCCTCTATGAAAAAATCAGACCATGAGCAGGTAAATATTTTGTCCCCTGCTTTGGCTGTCCTCAAAACCTTATTTACTGTTTTAATGTTTGTTTTTACAAGCTCCTTTGGGTCTTTTCCGTACCGCTCTTTATCCCGATACATATAACAAAATTTACACCCTTCGGACACTTTGGTACAGCCAGTCCAAAAATTAACCGTGTGGTCTGTCCACCCTATTTTAGTGTTCTCCATCTCTTTGTTTTTGTTTAAAAATTAAAGCCTCATCACGGCTTAAAAAGTCTTTTATTTTGTTTGTGGAATATACGCCGTCCTCTGAAATTAACCCCGCCTCATTCCATTCGTGAAGCTCGTATTTAACACCGTCCTCGCTTTCGTTCATGATGACGATTTGCGGTATTTTTGGGCTGTGTACTTTGTGTTTTAAACGGCGGAGGGAGTCCTCTAAAAGCCTGTTTATAAAAGTTTTTGAATCGTGGGCGAGGGTGTTTATTCCTGTTTCAGTTACTGGGCGTAATTTAGCCCCAAACCAAAAAGCACCGCTATATAGGTTTTCGTCAAAGAAACAAAGCCCGTAACGGCTATGCTCTACAAAATCCCCATTTTTTAAGTTAGTAACCTCCTTCTTTGTCATTTTTGAAAAGTTCTTTAAAAATTGCAATAACAAAATTAAAAGCCATTGCAACGCAGTCCGTAAAAATAGCACCAAGTACAAGTGTCATAAAAAAACACCCTGTAAAGTGCCAAAATCCGCCGCTTAGTGAATATTTAATTAGTTCCATTCATTTAATTTATTACCGTCAAACAAAAAAACTTCTAAACACTTAATTGTATAATTATCTGACGGGTATAGCATACTTCGTGAGCCGTACTCAACGTTAAAATCTTTTTTTCCGAAGCCGTCAGTATAAATAAAACCGCTTGCGTAAAACAAATCATTTTGTAAAGAAAAGTCGTTTTCCACGATTTTAAACTCTGTGTATTCGCTGACCGTTTTTTTTGCAAAATCTATACAGCTATCAAAATCATTGAAAAGTTTATAATAATCGCCTTCGGTTGCGTTATCCCTTTTGTCGTACCTTCTTAAATGTGATAGCCACATAGTTTTAAAGTTTTTCTAAAATATTATTAACCTCTACTTTTAACCGCTCTTTATACTCCGTTTGCTCCTGCTCCTCCTGCTCCTGTAACTCCTCGTATAAATCAAAATCGAAAATTTCGTCAATAGCGGCGTTACAAAGTTTTACGATTTGTTCGGGTAATACAGCGTCAAGCTCTACCTGCCCCAAACCGTCCCAAGTTTTACCCCTGCTGTCCGTTTCTTTGGTTGGTGCGGGAGGTAGCCCCCAGTCAATAACCTGTTGCTCCATAAGGGCGATACGCTTTACAGTAACCTCGACCCCCATTTTTTCGAGGTTGTCTTTTATACTTCGAGGTATATCCTCCCCGCTACAATCGTAATCGCCAAAGTATAAAATTATCGGGTCTTTTCCGTTTTGCTTTGCTTTCTCAAACCGTAAAAAAGCGTCATATAAAAACGTCAAACTTGGGTATCCTTTGCACGGGTTTAGCGATACGCCTTTAATCTCGCACGGACGCTGAAACACCCCCTGCAACGCTTTCTTTTCAATCCATACCTCTGGGTAAATTGGTTGGTTTTCCCACCTGTTTTTGTAGTAAATAGTCGCCCAGTTTTGAATTACTTTTTTTGCCTGCTCTACCTCATTATCAACGCTCGTGGTTTCCGAGCGAGTTTCGCCGATTGTTTCCCTTTCGTGGTCTAAAAATGCGTCAAAATTTACGTCCCCATTCCAACGTGCGTCAGTCATTGCGGATACGACTTTTTTGTAGTGGTTAATGTCGTTTGTCATACCCGCCGCCACTAAACGATAGTGTAAAGCTCGGAGGGTTAAATTACCCTCATAACTTTCTACAATCGGGATACCTGTTTCTAAAATCCACTTTTTATCAAAGGGGCTTTTTTCTTTCTCTGTCGCTTTCTTTGCCATTAGCTTATTTTTGTTTAAAAACTACAACATCAATTATATCAGCCGAAATCCTATGCCCCCTATTTTCGCAACTTTTAAAAGGTCTGTACGCATATAAACCTTTTAAGTTTTTACCCGTTATTTCACAGTTTTTGTCTTTTCTTACCTTGCATTTTACAAAAGGTTGCCAGCCATGTATAAGTGAATAAACGGAAACCAAAACAGTTGAGCAACTAAATACTTTATAATACGGGTATTTGTTAGGCTTTGGGTCAAACTCCACAGTTTTCTCAATTTTGTACTCCATTTTACCACCTGTTTAGAACTGTTAAAAAAATAGGCGGGTGTGGGTTGTAAAGGTTAGCCCAGTCGTCCAAAACTTTTGCGTTTCCTTTCATCATTGACAAAACCTTTTTATAGTCTTTATCGGGGCGTTCGGTCTTATAAATCCACTCGGACTTAAATTCAGTTATTTGTAAATTTATTACAACTTTCGGGAAAAACTGTCCCGTTTCTACACCCTTTCTCAAAAGCCTGTACCCCCCGACCCCCTCTACAATTTGACCCAAAGAGCCACGACCTTTACTTTGGTTTATTGCGTCAAAAATACCGTCTAACGATTCTAAAAATACTCCTTTTTGTAAAAAGTCGTCCGTATGTATTACGTCCTGTTTTTCTCCTTTCAGTAAATCCGCCAAGTATGTTTTGCCGCTTGCGGGTTGCCCAATTATTACGATGTCGGTATTTTGTAGCTGATGAAGTGTAAGCGGCGAAACGTTTAAAAGCGACTCCATCAAGTCGCTTTTAGAAAAATCAATTTTTGCCATTAGCTAAATCGTTTATGATTTTATTTAACTCCTCCACCTTTGCATCGGTTAAAGTTACATACTCAAACTCGCCGCTTAACAAAATAACTGGCTCATTAGTACCAAGTACCCATACGCTGTTTGGAATAGGCTCGCCGCCGTCAGCAAAAACATAAGTGTCGATATCGTTTACGGGGTCTAAAATTTTGTGAATAGAGCCAACTTTTATATTTTCAAAATTAGGGTTATATACTGCGGGTACAGAAATAACCCTAATATGTGTCGGCTCTGCTTTTGGCTGTTGCTCCTGCTCAATGAAAGGGTTTTCAACTGTTAAAAAAACGGGATTAAACCCCCTGTTGAAAGTTTGAACAATTAGGTAAATACGCCCCGTTTTCATTACCTCCGCTCGCTCCTCCTCCGTTAGCTCCCAAGTAGTATATACGTCCCCGTTATCATCTTTGTAAGCGGGCAAAGGAAAAAAGCCCTCTTGGTTTGCCCCAAAAACTACATTTGTGTTTAATTCGATTGGTTTCATTTTTATTGGTTTCATCTTTAAAAGATGTTTATAAGGTTTGCGGGGTCTGCTGACTTCTGTTGCGGAGCTTCCCCGTCAAATTCGATTTGCTCCTGTATTTGGGGTTTTTTCTTAAAACCCGTTATCGGCTTTTTATTAGAAGCCTGTTTTTTGGCTTGTTTTGGGCTTCCTGTTGAATTATCAGTGCTAAACATAGTAAATTGACCGCCGCTTGCCCCGATGTCCTTTAATTCGGCTTTGTAAAGGCTGTATGCGTTTCTTACTATTCGTTCAAGAATTAACAAAGTCGCCTCCCTGTTTTCCTCTAAGTACTCAATCGGCTCGACTGGGAGTTGCTCCATAACCATTTCAGCAATAACGTCCATCATTCTGCAATGTGGGTACTGATAAAATAAATCCTTTGCTTTTTTTATTACAGCTATCCTAAATCTTGCAAAGCCGTAATCGTCATTCATTAAACAAACCATAACTAACTAAGTAAAATTATTAAACCAGTAAGCCCAAAACCCGCCAAAAGGCATTTGATTATTACCTGTATAGTTTCGGGGATTTTATTCCAAAGTTTTATCATCATCTTTTTTGTTTTTAAACTCACCAAATAAAAAAGCCACAATAAACCAAAATAAAACCCTCGCAATAGCAACCGTAAAAAAAATATTAAGTAAGGGAATTAAAGAGCTGATTATAAAAACAAAAGTCCCATTAAACGGGTATGTTTCGCCCTCAATCTTTTCTATAACTTTACTATTAGAGCCTTCTTTCGTTTTGTCATAAACCGCCGCAGAAAAAAGACCTATTATTAACGGTGCAATATAAAATAGTAAAAAAAGTTTTGAGCTCATTTTGCGTACTGTGAATAAACGTGGTCAATCATACCCGAAACCGCCCCGCTCTTTTCGTGTAAGGTTTCGCAACTTATAAACCGCAAATCCCTTACATTTTCGCAGAGCCTTTTAGCTTCCTCAAAAGTGTACTCCTTTGCATTTTCCATCAAAGTAGAGTAAGGAACAACGCCATTAGCTGAAAATAAAATTTTACCCGCCAAAGGAGTTTTTTTAATGACGTAATACATAGCTTTAATTTTGGGGTTTTTCGCTGTTTAGGCTTTCAATTAAAACATCATAGTCGGCTCTTTGTAAAACAGTAAAGTCCGCCTCTGGTTGCTTTGAGTAAATATACCTTACAAAGCTAACAAATGAGTAATCGTCCGTTCTATGTACCCAATTTACAAAGGCTGATTCTATGTCTAAACCAGTAACTTTTGGCATATTGGTAATAACCTCAAAAACTACCTCCACCTGCCCTTTCGGTACAAACGAAAACCTCGCCGAGTAAACCTTTTTAGAAATTAAGTCAGCCACAAATTTTTCAAACCTTTCAAAAGTAAGCTCGTTTTTTTGGCTTGGCTCTGTTATACCGATTTGCTTTAATCTTGGCTTTTGATACGCTTTCTTTTCCATTTGTATTTAGTTGTTTGCCCAGTTTTTTAGGCTGGGCAAATGTTTAAAAAGGTAAATCGTCATCACTACCACCCGCACCAACTGGCGGGGGCGTAAACGCCCCCGCAGGTCTTTGGTTTGTCGGTTGCGGCTGTGTTTCCTGCTGTTCGCTTTTACTGTCGAGAAGCTGTAAATAGTCGAGGTTTATGTTTAGGCTTATTTCTGTTTGACCGTATCCCGTTACATATTTCTCAGCCTTTAAATTTCCGTGTGCCAGTATTTTACGCCCCTTAGTTAAGTAAGGGAGGAGGTTTTGGCTCATAAACCCAGTCGTTACCCTATACCATGAAGTTTTTTTGTTTGGCTCTTTACCGTATGAAACCCCAACGTTTAAGGAATAAAGGTCGCTCCCCCCGTCTAAAACCCTATGCTCGTAATCTTTGCCAAGACGCCCGATAATAGTTATTTTTTGCATTTTTACAGTTGATTAAAAATTTTCTTATCAGTAATTAGCCCCCTGTTTTGCTCTAAAAATTCAGCAAAAAACTCCATCGTTTCGAGTAGTGAAGAAAAATCGTAGTCAAGCCCGTAATACTCAGTATAAACCTGCCGACCGTTAGAAATTATGTACTCCATCGACCGAAACCCGTCATCTTTTGCCGCCCACAAATAAAGGTTTTGAAAACTATTTGCGTACTTGCCAAATTGGTAACTGCTCCCCGTAAACTTTGTGTCGATTATTCGACCCGCACCCATAAAGTCAATTTTACCGTAAAATTCGATATTTTTATAGGTTTTACTTACAAGCCCCTGCGTCAGAAATACTGGCGGAAGCATTCGAGTAACCTCCCTTAAACATTCGATATAATTTTCGTTTATAGTTTTACTGCGTTTGTCGATTGTGTTTTGGCTGTAAGCCAAAGTCGGCACGTTAATACTATCAACCCCGTTTTGTGCCATTAACAAAACATCGCTCTCAAAATCAATACCCTTTTGCTGTGCCTCTGTCGTTGGGTACGGGACTCGGTTAATTTGGTTTATTAAGTCCTCAAACGACACGAAAACAACGGTTTCTCCCTCGCTGTTTTCGTACCCCTCCTCGTCTAAATACATCTTGAAACTATTTAGAAGGGAGGGGTAGAATTTATATTTAATATTACTCACCAGTTACGTCAGCCGTTTTTTTGGTTGCTTTTGGTTTACTTGGTACGGTTGGCGTGTCAAACCCTGAACGCTCGGCTTTCTGCGGTTTCACAACCTCCCCGTTTGTTTCAGCTTCTGCCCCGTTACTATCGCCGCCCTGCGGTTTAACATTTTCCGCAACCTCCGCCGTTTCCGCCTGTACGTTCTCGCCTGTATGCGGTTTGTCATTTTCAGCGTTCTCGCTCGGTTTTTCTGCGGTGTCCTCGCCGCCCTGCGGATTTGGATTTTCGGTCTGATTTTCGCCTGTCTGCTCCGAGCTTTCGGCTTGCTCTTCTTTTACGAGAAAAGCCCCTACACCTTTGTCAAAGTAAAGTCCAAGCTCCTCCGCTTTTTGCTTAAACATTTCCCAACTTTCGAGCTTAGAAGTAAGCACGTGGTCAAGGGTTTTTAACTTTTCATACGCCCCGCTTAAATCAATAGCGTCCTCGCATTTTTCCAAGTCAGCGGTTACGGTTTCGATGACCTTTTTGTAACGCTCCATTTCGACCGATTCGCTGTTAATACCCTCTTCGTATCTTTCAATAATTTCAGCGATTGTCGTTTCGCTCGCCCTTAACTGCGGCTCAAGCTGGCAACTGTTTTTGGCGTAAAAACGGTCGGTCGGCGTAAACTGTACGACCGCCTCATTGTTCACAATTTCCATGTAGCCAATCAAATCAGCGTCACGAGTAACCACACCCAAATTCGACCCCACAATGTCTGGGCGTAAGCGTGTAGAATCGCCCTCTTTATACTCTTTGTCGTGAGCTACAAAAACGATGTGCTTGCCTTTTGTTTTGATTTTCTTAATGAAGTTACGGAACGCCTCACCCAAAGCCCCAAAGCCCTGCAAAGATAAGCCGCCGCCCTGTTTACCGTTTTTGATGTTTTGGCGTATAACAAAGTCGGCGAGGTAGTCAGCCATTTTTGTAACCGAGTCAAAAATAAGCGTGTCGTAATCGTCCAAAATCGGGTCGTCTATCATTTCCATAACATCGCCCCAGTTGCGGAGCTGTTCGACTGGAATGTACGGCACACGGTATTTTTTAGCCAAACGGTGTACGCCCTCGTCAAAGTCAAACATAATAGGGTTTGGAGCTGTACCCGCAAAGGTTGTTTTACGGCTCGAAGGTTGCCCGTAAATAAGTGTAATTGTACTGCTGATTTTAATGTAATCAGTCGGTTTTTTGATAACGATTTTGCTCATTGCTTTGTAGTTTGAAAAAAAATTGAAATATGAAAAATTTGAAAAAATACTAATCCGTTAGCTCGTTAAAATCTAATATTCGACCTCTAAGCCTGTTAATTTTATAGTCCACCATTTCCTGTACCTTTTCAAAGCCGTGCATCATTGCGAGCTGTTGGCACATAACAAAAACGTCCGCTATTTCGCTTGATACTTCGCTTTCATCAAACCCCCGCTTTACGCCGTGTTGGATTTTTAGGCTTAATTCGGTAAGCTCCTCGACCGCTTGGTCGTACTGTACCCGCTTACCAAAGGTTTTAATTGCGTCCTCTAAAACGCTGTTCTGGTCGTCTGAAAAATGAATCATTGTTTTTCTTCTAAAAGGTTTAAAAGGTTTAAAAGTTTATCCTTTTCCTTTGGAAGCGGCACGTGGTAGATTAAATCACGCCTTAACTCGAAATTAACACATTGAAGAACCCAAACGCCAAAGTCATTTTCGTACAGTAAGTACTCGACAAAATCGTTTGAAAAAATAGCTTGGTCGGTTTCATCGTTACTAATTAACTCAACCCCCTGCCCCTGTTTTTTGAAGTAGTCTATAAACGTGCCAATGTTCCAGTTTTCCACTTTGCCAAAAGTTTAAATAAAAAATTCGTTTAGGTATTTTTGGTAAATTTTCGATGGGGAGTTTTTGCCACGCTCCCAGTTCGATAAATGCACCTGTGTAACACTAAGACCAAAACGTTTATTAAAGTCGGTTAAAAACTCCTCCTGCGTTGGGTATCTTGAAGTCCTTAAAACAAACAAGGTTTTATCCCCTATTTTATAACCGTTTTCTCCTGTGTACTTTGCGGGCATTTCGCCTTCGGTTTCCCACCGCTTGACTGTTTCAGTTCTAACACCGTACAGCCTAATCGCCTGTAAGCCCCTCGCTCGTGTAAATTTTACCTTTTCCATTTCGCTTCGTTATTGTTTTACAAATTTATAAAACTTTTTATAAATACAAAAATTTTATTTAGTTTTTTTTCGGGTTTCATCGTCTTTTTTTTCAGCCCTTAAAACGTCCTCGTTTTCGTTAATATAATGAAGCAAAGCCCCGTAAGCAACGCCGTCATCTTTTAAACTGATTAAGTACCAAGCGGGTACATTTGCGAGTTTTTCGCCTTTGTATTTTCCAAAAGGCATTATGCTGTTATCATTCATTATCAAAAAGTTTTAAGGCTGTTTTGTTTTGTAAATCATTAATCGCACAGTTTATTATGTGAAGACCCACTGACGGGGTTACACAGTTTCTAAGTAGCTTCCTTTTATTTTTTACATTTTTGGGTAAAATAATACCGTGATGCTCGGATAAATCCTCTTTTGTCGCCCTGCTTACATCGTACCCCCTATCTACCTTTATCTGCGAAATATAAAAGTTTGACCAAAACAAATGCCTGTCAATTTCTACGGTTGGCTTGACTAAAACATCATAATAAGGTTTAACGTTTTCAACAACAAACCGCCCTTTGAAGAAATGCTTTAAAAATATTATTTCTTCATAAAGTTTCATGTCGGGGTATCTATAAACGCCCCACCCGCTAAGTGATGTGCTTGCCCTGCTGTGTGTTGGGCATGGAGGACTACTCCAAATAAAATCAAATTTTTTGAAGTTATTTATTAAATACTCGTGTGCGTCCGCAATTACCACCTCGTCATTTGGGTTCAAATCTTTATAAGTTTGGGCAATATAAGGCTCTATTTCAACCGCAGTAACCTCATGCTCATTACTCCATAATTTTCTGTTACCGCCAACTCCTGCGTATAAGTTTAAAATTTTCATATTTTATTAAGTTTTGAGTTTCTAACACAAGCGTCATAACTGTAATCAGACTGTAAAATTGAATTTAAAATCCTGTAAACCTTAAAACAGTAAACGTAATTACAGTTTTGAAAACGGTTATTTATTTTTCTATTAAAACCGCCTATCTGGTCGTTGAATGAAACCCTAAACCAGTAAGCGTAAAGTTTTTGCAAAGACAAAAGTTGCTCTTTTGTGTAATTTGTAACGAACCAATCAAGCTCCGACACAAAAATAGATTGCCGCTCAATTTTTACTGCTGTCGTCATTGCCCTGTTTGTTTTCCATTTCCCTGTGAAATTCAAACTCGGCATTTATACCGCCGAGAAACCCTTTTAAAAGTATGTCGCTTTTATTCATAGCGAAACCCAAAGCTGGCTCAATAAGCGGAATCGGGGTTGTAAAAAAATCAACCGCCACCGCCTGTTTGTCCTCCTCAAAAGTACCATAAACCAGTACCGCAAAACGCTGTGGGTTTTTATCTAAAAAACCGATTACCTGCTCATTTACGTCTATCTTTTGCATTTTTTCCAAATGTTATGATGTTGCACATTTCTTTTAAACGGCTGTGTATTCTGTCGCCGTAACGGGCTTTAATTTCCTCCCCGCCCAAGTTAGTTGTAAAGTGTGTAATTACATTGCTGTCAATAAAAAGCCTGTGTCGTTTTTCTATTACCCTAATCATAATACGCTCCTCATTGCCGTAAAATTTAACTACATCGTCAAAGCCCAAATCGTCAAACGCTTTCGTGTAAGGCTTCCCGTAATTTTCGAGCGATTCGTAACCGCTCTTGGCGAAACCCTCCTCCACGTCAAGGCAGGAATGGATTAAAAACCCCATTTGAAACCCCCGTAAAACGTCTAAAACAGTATTAAACATCGTTGTTTTACCGCACCCAACATTACCCAAAAGCATAACGCCTTTACTGAATGAGTAATCGTTTACAACTGTACTCGTTTTGTTTTCGACCTTTAAAAAATACGGGTGTTTAACAAAGTACCAAACGAGGAGGTCAAACTGTTTGGTATTTTCAGCGTCAATGGTAAATTCATACCCTTTTTTCTCTTTAAAAACCCTGTGAAAATGGGCTTTAAAATTGTCAGCTCTCGTGTCGGCGGCTTTGATTTGCTCCGCCGTTGGCTCAACCTGTTGCGACTGTTTTAAACCCTCCGCAACCTTAGAAATTCCTTTTATGTCCATCCCTTTTCGTGTTCTGTTTTGCCGTTTACAAAATCAAAATCTTTATTTACTGGCTTTCTGTAACCGCCGCTTTTTGCCGTGTCCGCCATAATTTTTTTAGCTATGTTTAGAAAATGATTGAAATTTTCTAAGCCCTCAGTATTTGCGTGGTAGCTCGCAAATACTTTTTTTGCAACCTTTAAAAACTCCGCCTCCCTTTGCTCTGGGCTGTACTGATTAAAATAATTTCTTAAAAAGCCCTCAAACATTAACCCCGATTCAGTTTTTGCAAACTCTAAAATAAAGGACTCCGCAACCACTATTTTTTTTAAAAAATCGCCGTCTTTAAAAAAAATAAAATTTTCTTTCTCGTAAGGGTAACGCTCGGCGACCCCAAAATTTTTTTGGAAAATTTTTAATCTTTCGCTAATAATATAATAGTTTGTTAATGTTTCTTTTGTATTATGTTTATTTATTAGCTTCGGGTTTTCCGTAATCGGTTTATCCGTAATCGGATTATCCGTAAACGGAAAATCCGTAATCGGTGGTTTTGGGCTTAAAAGTACCTCGTAATTGCAACCCGCAAACCTACCACCGTCATCCCTTATGTCAATTTCGATAATATACCCCGCTTTTACAAGCTCGTTAAACCCCGCCAAAGTCGAATCCCGACCGTCTGTACTGTGATTTTTTAGCTCTAATTTATAAATCGCCCAGTCGGGGGGGAGCGACAAAATATAAGCGTACAAACCTTTTGCCTTCCAAGACAAATCAGCCCTTTGTAAAATTTCATTTGGTATCGAAGTGAACCCAATGTTAGGCTTTATTATTTTACCTGCTTTCATAGTGTTAGTTAATTAAAAATTGAGCGTACCTAATAGAAGCCCCCACATGGGTAAGTAACTGTTTTTATTTTCAAAAACCTTTTGTTCTATCGGTACGCTTTGTGGGGGTTTCGGGAATCGAACCCGAACGAGCATGGTCTCCAATGTAGGTTGCTTCAAATGCGAGTTCCAAAGACTCTTGCTCACGCCTAAAAATACACATTGCGTATGTATTTGGTATCACCTGTACTCAGGCACATTTAAGCAACACATTCTCGTCTATTCGAGACACAACCATTATTTTTTTGCTTATTCGGAGTCTATGTTCTCCTTATTAGCTCTACACTCAGCCTCTTTTCTTGTGTTAGCGTCTGCCATTCCGCCAAACCCCAAAACATTGGAGCGGTCAAACGCCGCCCCTGTTAAACTACTGCTAAAACATCCTTCACAAAGAAAGATTAAAACTTTATTATAAATCCATCGCCTCGTTAGGGTCTGGAATGTAAATATCAAGCTCCAAAATCGCAAACGCTTTGCACTTTTCAACGTATAGCTGAAATTTATCAATCGTCAGCTCTGACGTACCGCCCCCCTCTATAACCTCCCGCCGCTTATACCTATCACGGAAAAAAACGGGTAAAAACCTTTTTTTTAGTTCGTGGTGTACCTCCTGTTTATCCATACCCGTACCCTCCGAAATTAAATGCACCACAACGCCCCAGTAATATTTATTTTGTGTTTGGCTTCGGGTTTCCCTGTCAATCGAAACCCAATGCTCCCCTTTTAGGGTTTTCAAATACTCAAAAAGACGGCGTTTGTCTTTTTGAGTATTAAAGTTTATCAGTAGTTTCATAAACTTAGTAAAGCAAAGATTTTGCTAAATAAACAAACCGAAAAAAGCAGGAAGTTTACAAAAAAAACGACTGTAAACTTTATATTTTGCCTTAGTGTACGCTTGTGCAAATCGTGAAGCGTTGCCGTAATTTGCCGTTTTTCTTTGGCGTACTCCCTCAACTCTTTTACCGAGCCGCTCCACCTTTTGGCAAAGGCAAATAAAAACCAAAAATTTAAAGCCGCTCCGAGTGTTAAAATTCCTGTTATCATAATAAATCTAAATTTGGGGTTAATTTGCTGTAATTTCCTTTTTTGCAACCAATTTTGTTATATCTCATGTGGGCATTATAACCAAAGTAATTATTGAAAACAACGCCACAGTCGTTACACTTATACGGGATTTTGTTTGATGGTATTTTTACGTCCTCCGTGTACTCCTCAATTATAGGCTCTGTTTTGTTAGGCTGATTTATGCCCACATTCGCCACCTGTTCGCTCTTTTCCTCCTCCTGTGTATGATTGCACGTTTCGCACTCGATAAATACGTCTGTGGGCTGATTTTCGGGGTCTTTTTGAAACGCAAGGCTCAAACATATACTCGCCGAAAGGATTAAAAGCAAATTAAAGTATAAAAAACCCTTTGAATCAGTTTCTCCGACCAACTTCATTTGCTCGGCTCTAAACTTTACTTGCTCCGCCATCTGTACCGCAAATTTTACGCTGTCCTGTTTAGCCTGTATCTTTAATTTAGCTTTTGCCAAACGGTAATCGTACTGGCTCTCTACCTGTACCGCCGCCGTTTCCTTTGCTACTTCCTGCGGTAAATCAATTTTTAAACCCGCTAACTGCTCCCTTCTCATGTCCTTTTTACGAAGCTCGCTAACACCTGTATAAGCGTTGTACGCAACGAATAACCAAACGCACGAAAAAAGGGTAAATATTATTTTTCCGATGATGGGGTTTTTTTGGTAAGTTTCCTCAATTAAGCGGTCATAAATAACTTTTGCGGGTACTGACAAAAGGCTAAAACCCAAAGCCCAAATGGTAGCTAATACGGTGTCCTTAATTCCAAAATCTGTCGTGGCTGTTCTGTAACCTAAAATTGCATCGGTTGCCGTTAATACAGCCCAAGAAGCGAAGTAAATAAATCTTTTCATTGTAATTTTTATAAATGTTTTAGCATATTGTGCCGTTTGGCATTACAAAAGTGTACTCTAAATTTTATAATTCCAAATATTTATAAAACTTTTTATAAAAATTTTTAATGTTTTTAATTTTTGGGGGCTTTTACACCCCCAAAAACTTAAACGTATCGAATTATTTTATCCTTTGGGTAATAAATATAAAAATTGTCGGTTGATTTTTTGCCGTTTACTATGCTGTGGATACCGATTTGCATTTGGTCTGCCTTTTCAGTAAAAATGTCGGTGTCCTCCTCTACCTCAACGCCCCAGCTATGAAATAAGCCGTTTATTTTGCCCCGTGAAAATTCGATGGTTTGTTTTACACCGTCTAAATAATTGACCTCTAAGGCTGTGTTACCTATACCCGTCAAACCTCTAAGCTCAATTATATAACGCCCTTTTACAAGCTCATAAAATCCTTTGTCGTCTATTCGTGCGTTCATTGGGTTTATTTGGCTGTTACGGTAATTTAAAGCCGTGATAAAAGCTATATAAAACGCACAGCTTCTGGTCGGCATCATCGCCCCACGCTCTACAACCTCGTCCACAGAATCGACACTATATTTCCACCCGCCAACGGAGCGATAAACGCCAATTTCTATGCCGACACTATCAAAGTAATCTAAAAGCTCGGCGGGGTGTATTACCTCCCCGTTGAACTTTCTGAATTTATTGTTTTCATAACGAGCGAAACTTTTTGTATAAATTTCTGAAAGTACTGGCTTTAAATGTACCTCGTCAAAATCGTTATCGAATGAATTAAAATCATAACTTTTGTCAAAAACTTGGCTGTTTTCCGCTCCGCTAAAAACCGCCTGTGGGTTTACTGTATTCATGTTATAAGTCGTTTAAATGTTTGCGTACTCGGCTTTAAGTTTTTTTAACCTTTTTAATATATCAACCTCTAACTGGTTGTAAAAAATTTTCATGGTTATTTTGAAATTTTCAAAATCATCTCTCTCAAATGAAAGTGTTTTTTTATCATACCCGAATTTAAAAAAAGAGTAGTTTTCGTGGTAACTCTGATTTTTAATAAATAATAAACACTCTAAAACACCCTCTAAATTCTCAATTTCTTTTTTTAATAAAATACAGCGTTTTAATTTTTCATTATCCATTTTGCAAATCGTTTAAAGATGTACCTTCATTGTTTAACCAGTTTACTATTTCCTCAGCTTCGAGGCTGTACCAATTCGGAACTTTAAAGCCGCCGTAAAATGTAACCTCGCTTATTTCGCACCCTTTGCCATAATTATAGCTTTCAAAAATTCGCAAAACCTTTGGGCTTTGCTCCTCCTCATAATATCGGGCGAGGTCTGAACCCTCCAAATATTCGGGTGCTATTTTGCTGATGGCGTTTGTTACTGACGTACCCTCATTGTCGGCTCGCTCGTGAAATATTACAGCGATTCTGCCCCTCTGACTTGTAAGTATTTCAACGTAACAAATACCCGTGCCGCTACCAATACCGCCCAAATTATTATAAATAAAGCTCTCAAACTCCTGCTTTACAACCTTTTGTTTTTGGGCAAATTCTAAGGTTAAATTATTTAAAATTGAGCTAAACATAATTCAAATCTCCTTTTTTAGAAAAAAATTATAAATATCAAACTCCCCCTCATTTAATACTTTAACAGAAACAAGCTCCCACCCGTTAAACCCGTCATTATTTAACTGCTCAACCGCATCATCGAAACTACCAATAACGGCACACGTTAAAACTTTGTACTTAAATTTTTTCATTTTAAAATTTGGGGGGATACCCCCCCGTTTAAGTGTTAGTTAAAATTTAAACTTTTAAGCAAACCGTCACCGCTCAAAGTTAGCGGGCTGATGTTTTGCGGGTTTAAAGCAAGGTTTAAAGCCGTGTCGAGTAAGTCGGTTTTTACGGTCAAATATTCAAACCTTTTCTCCGCCGAGCCGTACGATTTTTGGTTGCTTAAATACCCCGTTACAGCGTTGTAAGCCCACCAAGCAGACCCCTCACCCGCTTCGTTTTGCCCAACTCCTACCTCCGCAAATTCTAAAACCCCGTCAATCGCTTTTTTCTTTACGCTCGAAATAACATCGTTTACTTTCTCGCCCCCTCTGATTTTAGATTTTTCATCGTCAGAAAAGAAAACGTTGCCAACGTAGTTCCAAAAATCCGCTTGTTTCATTTTTACCCGTGCCATTTGTGTAAAAGCCTCCTCCGCTAAACCTTTATTTTTGTCGGCTAAACCTAAAATTTGCATCGCTTGGGCGAGGTTGCCTTTTACGTTTGAAGTGTGGCGTATCGAATAACTTTTTGTTGCTTTGCTGATTCCTAAACTCAGCGTATTTTGACAAACCACACGAATCGGCGTAAAGAAAACTTTTAAAGCCATTGATTTGTCGTGGCTGTTACATACTACCAAGTACTGCTCCACCTCGTCTTTTCCGTTTACGATGATTTTTTCGGGTAAAGAGCAACACACAAATACAACCGCCCCGCCCCTTAAACTTCCTGCGGTTTGAAACATTACGCCTCCGTTAGCCTGTACCACATCGTCCAAAATCGCCAAAGCGTCATTGTTTTGTAAAACGGTGTAATCTTTGCCGAGCATATTACCCAAAATCCCGAAAGTGTCCGTTCTGTATGTGAAAAAAGACGAATCAGAAGTAATAATTTTCTCCTCCCCCTGCCATTCTATCATGTGAATATTTGGGGCTTTTTCCACGTGGAACTGTAAACCCCCGTACTTCAAAGCGTCCTCCACAGTCATTACCTCGTTTAATACTGTGCCTAATCCGTGCCAAGCGGGTTGCATATAACTAACAAAGCCCGTTTTTCCTGTTGTTTGGTCTAATTGATGTGCCATTTTTTGAAAGATGTTTTATAGTTTATAAAAATTTAATTTTGCCGCAGAACCCCTGCGGCGAGGGTGTTTTTTATTCGTGGTTTGCGTCATTGTTATAATAATCGTCTTTCATTATTTCAACAACTCCAAATCTTATGTCCTTTATTTTTACTGATTTACCCCCTTTGCCAAAACCAAGAGGTTTACCCTCTATTACTGTTGTGCCTATTTGGTTTTGTTTTGGCTTTGCGTAAAAAATAGCCGTTTTCGATTTAAAAATTTGTGCTTTCATTGTTTTAGATGTTTAGCTGTTTTATAGTTAATTACATTTTTATTGCGTTCCACCAAAAGTTTACAGTCATCAAAGAAATACCGCTTTTGTTAGCCAAGTTATTTAACTTGTTCACATCGTATTTTTTCATTTTTTTAATTTCCGATTTTACTTTTTCTGCCGTCATTTTGGTAAGTATTTAAAAGGTTTATTATAAGATAACTATGAATAAAGTTTTGAATTTGTCTTTTGCTGTTTTTTTGTACTCTTTACACTCCTGCTGTGTTCCTCTGAAAAATTCTTTTGTTCCTGTGTGTCCCGAAAATCTAACTACTGCGTGCGTTGGGTTTGTATTTTTCATTGTTTTGTTTGTTTTTGTTGTCGTTCTATGGGTACAAAGTAACGTTGCATTTTTTATATATGCAAGCATTTATAAAACTTTTTATAAAAATATTTTTTTATAAAACAAAAAACGCTGATAACCGTTTGATTATCAGCGTTTTATCTAAATAAAAAATTTTAAACTTTTTTACGTTTTCGTTCGAGTGGGCTTAACTGTAACCTGTGTAATACCCCTCACGGTACTTTTTAACTCCTCTAAGCCGCTTTTAATGGACTCAAACTTTTGCTCGTTTAGTTTATAGTTTCCCTCGATTTTGTCGTTTACCTTTTCGTAACCCAGTTTTAAGTCGCTCAGCGACTTGTTTATTTCTTTGTTACTTTGCTCTAAATCGTCAAACGCTCTGTCGGTCGTTTGTATGTGTTCGTTGAGGGTTTTCTTTAACTCCCCTAATTTTTCATCGATTGAGGTTTTTAAGTCCTGTAAACCTTTGTCCTCTAATTTTTCAGCCCTGTCGGATGTTTTATCTTTTCCCGAAAAAAAGCGACCAACGGCGAACATAATTAAGCCCGTTATAAGGGCGGTAATGATTGAATTAAACTCCATTTTTGTAGTGATGATTATTTAGTTAGAAAAAAAACAACCGCCGCCGCCAATGCCGCCCCAAAAGCTCCGCCCCGCCACCTAAAAAGTTTCTGCCTGTACTTTTCTTTAAGGGCTTCGGTTTTTTCTAAATCCTGTACTGTCTTTGACCTCTGGGCTTCGAGCTGTACTATCTTTACGCCCATCAAATCGCTCAAAGTTTTGTACTGGGCTTTTAGCTTTTCGCAGGTGTCCTTTTCGGCTCTTAATAAAGGGTAATCTTCTAAAACTTTTAAGACCGTTTTCTTTACCTGTGGGTCGCTGATTTGTTTTGAAATTACGGACTGGATATTTTCCGTTTTTGATGAGCTGTAAGGTATTTGACAAACGCCTGTCGATACTATCGGCAGGAAGAGCGTCAATAACAATATTAAGCGAATCACGCCTTGACTGTATCTTTTCATAGTTTCCTTCCGTTTTAACTGTTTCAGACCTTTTAAATTCGATTTTTTTTGTCGTGCTGTCAATACTTCGCTGTATCCTTTGCGGGTCGCTCCTGCGGGCTTTCAAAAATAAATACAACGTCATACTTAACGCCAAGACTGCTAAGGCTATCCACAATATTTTGTAATTTTTGGCTTGTTTCATACCCCCGTTTATTTAGTTGGTTAAAATTATATAAGTGTCGTTTATAAGCCTGTTTTTCACGCCATACGAGGGCGTTACCGAGTGTTTGAATACTGTCGGCTTGGTTTGCCCATTTCAAGCTGTCAGCAAGGACTTTTTGGGGGTCAAAAGGCAGAAACGCCTGTACTGTGTCTTTTGTAGCCCCTAAAACAACCTCGCCGCTTAATTTTGCATTTTTTAGGCTGTCAAGCCCCGCTCTAAGCTCATTTATTTGCTCCTGCTCGGTTGGCTTATGCTCTAAAACTTTACTTTGACAATTCATCAATGCGGAGGCAATCGCACCCCAAATCAATAATAATAAAAACGCCTTTTTCATTTTGTTTATAATTGTCTTTACAACAAATTTTTTTAAGCCTGTTAATTAAACCCCTGTAATACTTGCTTATTCTTGGGGTGCTTTTAGTTACCCGTTTGTAATAAGCAATCCGCCAACGAAGCAAGTCATTAAATAAATCGCATTCGTTAGCCCTGTTTATAGCCTTGACCGTAACCGCCCCTATTATCCCGTCAGCCTTTACGCCAACCCGTTTTTGTAGGTACATAATAAAGTCAGACCTAAACCCGCTATTAACTACAAAATCAACGATTATATTGGCGAGCCTTTGCGACTGTATGCTGTCAGCCTGTACCCTGTCCCAATAGAACCGTTTATAAATCTTTGTAGCCTCCGCCCATGTAAGTAATCGGATGTCGTTCCAAGTTACTTTTTTATCGCCATCATAATCGCCGCCTCCTGTTTCCCTGTGCCACTTTTCCAAAGTTGGCAGTATAACTCCAAACTTTGTATAATGCCCGTCAAATTTGGTGTCGGTAAATGAAGCCCCCCCCTCGTATTCGTATGTGCGTGCGAGAAAGATTGCAACGCTCGCTTGCGGGTAAACTTTGCAAATTTGCAAACTACAAACCGCAAAAATCAGTAAAAATCTTGCTATTTTTTGCATAAACCGTAAAGTTAGGGGTTGCAAAGCTATTTTTTGCAACCCCGTAAAAAACTAAGGTAAACGAACACGGTCGGGTACTGGCTTACCTTTCCAGTTAAACTCCCATTTGATTTGGTTTACCATTTCGCCCCCGTCAATTACACCCGCAACCGCCGAGAAGCCGCCGAGTAAACCTTTTAGACCGCCGATTAAATGTTTGCCCTGACGACCCCATGAAAGGTACTGGCGACCGTCATTTATACGACCGTAAAAGTCATAAACAACGTCATTGTTTCGGTAATCTATACCCTCAAACTTCATGTCGGTATCTTCGTCTGAAGGAATTTTAACCCCCCTGTGTGGGTCGGTTTTATACACTGGGGTCGCAAAAGGCATTTGACCTTTTTTAACTTTGTGTAAATAAATTTTTGCCGAGTCCGTTTCGGGTAATGCCAAGCGTGAGGCAAGGTAGGTCGCTAAAACCTGCTCCGCTGTTTCCCCCTGTTGCGGAGTTGGCGGCTCTAACGGTTTGTCGGGGGCGGTGTATAGAATCCCGTCTATTGTTACTGTACCGTATTCGATACAAACAACATCAACGGCGGGTTCTACTGGGTAACATAATTCTGCCATTGTTGAAAATAATTTAAAGGTTTCTTTATAATTTCAGTCAAAAATATTAAACAAAGTCGAGGTAAACAAATTATTGCCTAAATCCTAAACTTTAACCCCGCTCGCTCACTTATTTCAGTAATACTCGCTTCGTAGGTTTTCCAATTTAGCTCTAATGTCGGAGCGTTTGGAATCAAAACACTAAGTAACTCCCCCGTGCTAACTTTTACGATTTTCCAAAAATGCGATGGTACAGTTATAAAGCCGTTTGCGATTTTACCCTGCTCACCAATTACGCCAGTTGCAACCTCCAAAGTACAACCCTTTTTAATTACTAATTTTCGGCAGTAATCCTCTAAATACCGCCACGTTTTTTGATTTAAAAAAGGGTACTGCGGGGCAATGTTACTCATATAAAAGGTTTCTTTTATAAGCTCATCGTTTACGCTCCTGTCCTCCGCAGGGCAAAGATGACCCCTATCGAAACCCGCTTTTAAATACGCCCTTTCTCTCGGTCGGTAAAAACCCCGTGGGAGCTTTTCAACTAAAAAGTTTTCAAGTCGTTTTGCGTTACCTATACTGCCGCCGTCCAAATCCCAACAAACAAAATTTGGTGTCCCTTTTAGCTCGTTGTAACTTACCAAAAAGCCCTTTTTTCTGATTATGTAGTTTGTAGGTAATGAGTTTGGAAATGGCTCGATTATAATCATAACTTTGCTAAAAAATTCTAATATATGACACAAGAAAAAGAAGTTTTGAGTAAAATGGAGGAGCTTTTAGAACACCCCTATTTTATATCGCTACAAAACCGCCTTGACGCAGGGGTTCAAAGAAAAACCCTAAACGTTTCGGCGTGGGAGCATTTGCTCCTTGCAAAAGTTCAACTCGGCTTTCACATAGCGAAAAGGAACGCCGAATTTCCAGAGGTACAGTACCTCGATGATACCGACCCGTCAAACGATAGCGAGGTTAAACAAATTAAATCAGAAAAAAAATCGCAGGACTTTAAAGATACATAATCAAAAAACGCCAACCGTGAAAAGTTGGCGTTTTTATTTTGCTTAATCATCAACCGCTAATTAGTAAGCTACGCCCAAACGTGGCAAGCTGTAACCTACATAAATAGCAATCTCATCGCCTGTTTCCAAACTGTAACCCAAAGCGTCCACTTTGCAGTATAGTTTTGCGTTCGCTGTTTCAAAACCCGAAAGAGCCGTTGCACCGTTGTCCGCCGAAAGGAAGAAAGGAGCGTTTACGTCTTTTTTCACTGGGTGAGTAACACCGTTTACAGTTACGAATGAAACGCAGTTTGTTTCTGACAAAGGAGCTGAAACTGATGAAACTTCAACTAACCCCGTAGATACAGTTGACCCCATAGTTTTTTGACTCCAAAAACCCACACCGTCCAATTTTTTGTCTTTGAGCGTATTACCCAAAGTAAGTGCATTGTTTGCGGTTGTGTTTGCTGTGTCCGCAGTCGTTTGAGCCGCAACCGCTTTGGCGTCAGCCGCCTCAGCCGCCGTCTGTGCGGTTGCCGCATTTGCGATGGCTGTATTTGCGGTATTTTGAGCCGCAGTTGCCGCCGCCGCCGCATCGTCTGCTGTTTGCTGTGCGTTTGCCGCCGCAGTTGCCGCATTATCCGCAGTTGTTTGGGCTGTTTGAGCCGCCGTAAGTGCGTTGCTTGCGGTCGTTTGAGCCGCCGTAATTGACGGGGTTACGTTAGCCGTAATATAGTTGGCTAAAATCGTAGAGAGCGGAACTTCGTGCGTACTGCCGTCAGTTTCGGTAATGGTGATGGTGTAAGTGTTTGCGTCAATCGTAGCTGAAGCAACATTCACGTCCAACGCAAGGCTTTGCAAATCAACGTCCTTGCTCGTAGTATTACCGTCTTTATCCGTAAACGGAATTTTTAGGGTTGTTCCTTGTAACGTAGGAGTACCAACACTAATTGCGGCAACGTTTCCAAACAAGGTTGATAGGTCGCTTACTAAGCCTTCAATCTGTTTTTTTTGAACTAATTTCATCGCTGAAAAAAATTAAATTTGTGAGAAATAAATATATTTAATTCTGATTTTGTCGGTTGCCTCCAAAGCAAATGGCGACCTCCATTTTATCACCCCGTTTTCAACTACATACTCCGCCCCGTTTTCGTAGTCAATGTTATTGACTGTCAAACAAACGAATTTATATTTTGAAGCGAGGGCGGGCAAAGGAATGTCCGTTTGACCGTTTGCAACCTCAATCGGGTGTAAATATAAACCGTAATCTAAGTTTAAAACAGTTTCAGAACAATTATTTTTCTCTAAAACTGTCGAATAACCTATTTTTACTGGCTCGCCTGTACCCTTTTTTCTTACCTGCCATTTATACACCCCCGCAGGTAAGTTTGTGAAAACATTTGAAACGCTCCAAACCGCTATCGTTTGGCTGTTGGGGTTACTTAAACCAAACTCATAGACCCCCGCTTGGTAAGCGGAGGTCGAGCCGATTTGGATTTTGCCTTTACAAATCATAAAATTAGTTTGCTAACGTGGTAACTACAACCGATTTACCTTTACTTGGTGTGCTTATTTCCCGTGCGTGTACGTTGTACTGGGTACTTGGTAACACTTGGAAAAAACGGCTCGTCTGCCAAACAAGGGCTGGGTTTGTAATGTCGCTGATTGTTTGGCTTATCGAATATTCGAGCGGGTTTCCGCAGGTATCCGTAAATATAGCCTCATACTCATACGTCAAAGGCACTAAAACTGTATTGCTTGCCGCTGATACGCCGTTTGCGTTTTGCAGCTTAAACGTATAAGAGCCGCTCGCCTGTGGGCTGTAACTGAATGAGCCGCTTTGATTTGGCAAAGACGCAATTTGTGTACCGTCTTTAAAAACCAAAATAGTACCCGCTTCTGCGATTGAGCCAGTAATTAAAGAGCCAATTTGACCGTTCAAACTGCTTGTAATCGTTGGGGCGTTTGGAGCTACCAAAGCGGCGTTTACTGTAAACGATGACGTTTGAGCCGATTCAGTTTTACCCGTTTCCGTTTGGCTAAAAGTATAAACCCCGTCCGATGTTGGCGTATAACTCCAAGAGCCGTTTGTAACACCCACAGAGGTTTGTAAAACGCCATTTTTGTAAACATTTACAACCGCTCCCGATACACCTGTACCGTTTATGTCTGTACCTACTGTTTGCGGGCTTGCTGTTATTACTGACGGGGCGGCTGATACAGCGTTGGCAACAATTACCCGTGTACCGCTACCTCCGCCAGCTCCTCCAAATTCAAGAAAAATTCTATAATTAGAATCGGCGAGCGTTGGTGTCCACTGGTAGGTGTTACCCTGTGAAACATTATCAAAAAGTAAGGTTTTCGCACCCGCTAAACCCTTTTTAATCATCAGCTTCAAACCCTCCCCAACTGGGTTGTTTGGGGCGGCGTTATCCCAAGACGGAATTGTAATTGTTACTACATTTCCAACCGATGTGCTATTTGGCGAAACACTAAAACCGTTATAGCTCGAAACTTGGTAAAATACCTCAGAACTTGCCGCACTTTCATTTGTACCATCAGAAAGTTTAAACGTCATAGTTACACCCGAAGCAATAGACCAAGCGGGGTTGTATTTGTACGGAACGTTTGCGGTAATCGAAAAGCTATCTATGAGCGTTGCCCCGTTATAAACGTTAATCGTTCCGCTCTGTGAGCTTGTTATGATTGTAGGCATTGACGGGTAACGGGTGGCGTAACCGTAATCGAAACTAATACTTGGTACTGGCAAAGTTGGGGCTACTACTTGAACCAAATACTGGTTTTGTCTAAGGTTATTCCACTCCGTTAAATTTGTTGGAGCTGTTGGATAAAACATAGCCGCTTGAAACGTTCCGCTCGACTGCTTTGTAAAACTGAAACTATCCCCACTGGCAACGTCTGGGTTAATAATTTCTATACTATTATCCGCTTCGTTTCTTAAACAAAATACATAACCCTCCCCGATACCTGTTTGACCGTTTGCGGGTACTGATACTTGAATAGGTACTCCAACTGTGGCTAATGGTATCAAATTACCAGAGCCAGTAACTACACCGTTTAACGAATACCCGTCACTCCCTTTGTAAGCGTAGTTTATAGTTGCATAATTCGAGCTTCCGTTTTCATTTACTACTTTAATGTAATAAACGCCCGTAGTTAGCGGGTTAAACGAAATTGTTTGATTTGCCTGTACCGCAGTCGTTGAAATAGGAATAAAAGGGTTTCCGTCATTATACTTTTCGATAACTATATTACCCGCCGATTCTGATGTTATTTTTGTCGGGTGCGACAAATAACGTAAAGTATTAGAGCCGTAATCAAAACTTAATACTGGCGTATTTGGCGGAGGGGTTGGCGGTGTATATACATAAGCGGCTGACAACGTACTTTCTGACGTATGCCATGTGTCTGATTCACGTGGAATCAACTTAAATGTATAAGAGCCGCCACCTGTGGCTGACGGTACTTCAAGCTCCATAATTCCGTCATCACCCCTACTTACAAAATACCCCGAAGGCTGTGGACTCCAATTTTCCACTTGGTTATAATCTATTGCGTCCCCGTTTTCGTCAAGTACTGGCTCTTGGTATAACTCCGCCAAAATAAACGGCTGACCGTCTTTGTAAATTTGGCATTTATATCCAAAGTCGCTATATAAATCAGCCATTGCAAAATTATCTGCAAATACCTGTATTATATTGCTATAACCGTCAACTAACGGGGACGGCATAGGGTTTGGAATAGGCTCGAAACCAAACTTGTCAAGTTGGTAGCTTTGACCCGTTACGCCCGAAAATCTGAAATAAGAAAACCCTTGTGGAACGGCTACATTTGAAAACGTAATCGGGAAAATACCGCTTGTTGCAGGTACTTGAACGTCATAATTAGTTCCGTTTACTGTCAATCGTGCTGTTACGTTTGTGTCAGCAAGTGAACTCCTTTTTACCCAAGCGGTTATGTCCGTTGTACCCGATGACGGGCTTGTAATTTCATACTCTACCCACTCAACGCTCCCGCCTAAATTTCCAGTAATTTGACCGTTTGAGGCGTTTGGGTCGCTGTTAATATTTACATACTGGCTCTTGGTGTAATAACTTTCTGCCTCTTTAAAAATTTGTGCCATTGGCTTACCTGTTTAAAAGTTTTTAAATGTCCGTTAAAACCACGTCCTCAATCGGGTTTTCGTTTACGTCCTGCTGTATTTCGGCAGAAATTTCCGCTATTTCCTGCGGCGTTGCAATTTCCTCGTTTGTAGTCGGAGGGGCGGGCGTTCCTGTTACGCTTGGGCTTGTAGCCTGCGGCGGTACTACTGTAACCCCGCCAGTTACGGCGGGTTTTCCGCCTGTTACGTTTCCGTCAGTTGTACCAACTTTTTTGAAGCGAACAAAAACGATACTGCACGGAGCGTTTGGGTTTGGTACTGTTGGAGCGATACCCCCTAAATTTCTGCGTTTTGGCTCAACAAAATTTTTGCCGTCCGCCTTTCTTTTTGCAATGTAGTTGTTTGACCCATCCCCTACATCATCAAAAACGCCGCTCGCCTGTTCGGGTTTTAAAACCGACCCGTTTGCGTCCTTTACTAAGAAGTCGTAATCGCTCGGATTAAACCCCTCTTTTAAAACTACTGTCGCTCTAACCATTTGAGTAAAAAATGTTTAAAGGTAGGAGTTGCCCCCTACCTGTTTAAAAATTATGAAACCGTAAAACTGCCGATATAAAGTACATTTGACGGGTCGTCTTTTTGCCTTGCAAAACAGTGATAAACACCCGCAGGAACGGCAAATTCTTTGTACTGGTATAAGTCCCCACCGCTTGACACTTCGACCGTTGCATTATTTACAGCCGCTAATCTAACAACGCCCTGCGAATCAAACCAGTTAGTCGGGTCAATATTTTGTGCGGAGCTGTAACCAAATTGCAAAACTGCGGAATTGCAAGGGCTTACATTTGGCAATTTTGCAGGAATCCGCAAATTTTGCGTTGCTGACGTTATAGGTGTATAAAGCCCGTTTGCATCTTTTTGGTAGTTTGGCGGCAAAGGAAAATCAGTCGGAGCATAAAGCCCGCCAAGCCCTGTGTCCTCCCCACCTAAACAGTTTACAACGCTCGAATCAACCCCGCTTGCGTATGTAAACGCACTACCTTGTAAGTTCGTAGAGCTTGCGGCGTTTTTGCCCCTTAACTGAAAAACGAGCGGGCTTTCTGTAATAATTTGAGCCAAGAAAGGTTTTGACCCTGTATTACTAAACTGTACCGCTTTAAAAGGTGTACTTGGGGAAGCCGCCCAAACGCCAATCGGCGATAAATGGCTAATATTACAGTTACCGCCCCCACCTGTTATAGTTAGGTTTATTACGTTGCTGTCCGCTTGGCTTGCTGTACCTGTGCCGCATTCGTTGTAAGCTCTACAAAAATAAGCCCCCGCATCCGCTAACGTTGCAACGTTAATCAGCAAAGTTGAGCCAGTAGCTCCTGCAATAGGCTGATTATCTTTGTACCATTGCTGGCGTGTTTTGTTTGAAGCTGTGAAGCTAAACGTTGTACCTCCACCAACGGCGATACTGTTACCCTGCCCGCTTACAATAGTAATGCTCGGCGTTGGGCAGGTAGAGCCTGACGGGTTTACGTTAATCACTCCGCTATCTTCACTCAGTAAAGTAGAGGTACTATTTTTAAAAGTATAAACCCCCTCTTTCATTGCCCCCCACTCCCAGTTCGTACCGTTTTTAATTGCCAAACTTTCGGGATAACCGTCTTTTAAAACTATGACAAAATCGCTTGCATTGCCCCCGTTTATAGCATCGCCCACAACCTTTGTACCGAGCGGAATTGTCGGAGCTGTTGGCGGTGTAGCTGTACCACCTCCCGCAGTTACCAAAGAAACACCGCCGCCAATGTGGTAATGCCCAAAAGAGCCGTCCCCGCTCGTGTTAGTAATAACGTATTCGACCACATCACCCACAGCCACAGAAAAGCCCGCCACATTTGCGGTTTTAATTTCGTTTTGCGTATTCAAAAGAACCGATAATTTTTCGACCCCGTTGTGAAAAACTTTTAAAGTTCCGCTCATTCCGCTTTGCGGAGGGCTACTCCACGGATTGTCTGTCCGCCCCGCTCTCATTGCGTTAGAATTAACCGAAAACGTACCCGCTTGTAATATTCCAAATTTCATCGAAACATCGCCGTCAGCGTGTGGGTGCATTAAAATTTTATCACCCGATAACCCTGTTACTGACGTATTTTGTGCGGGGTCGTCTATACCGAGCTGTGGCATACCGTCTGCATCGCTCGCCATAGCCCAAGCCTGCCGACCGTCATTGTTTCCAAATTCGTCAAACTGTGTAAACATACTACCCACACGGCGACCGTAAGCAACTGTAAAGCCTGTTTTGTTTTGGCTTGCTGATGAGGAGCTGTAATCATTCCTAAAATCAAACCCGTATGTTGTACCTCCCCCGCTCGGTGCAACGCCCCCGTCCACCATGACCGAAATTTGGGTAACGTTTGCGGTTGTGTCTTTTATGAAAATATTTGACAAACCAAAAGGAATTTCAAACGCAACTCCTACCTGTTTGTCAAAAGTACCGTTATTCAAAAGACCGATTGAATAGTTGCCGTTTCCTCCTGTAACACTATCAACCGTTATCATTTTGCCGTTTGCGGTTGCGTTTCCTTCGGTTACGACCGCAACCAGTTGAGGCATATCCCCACCGCCGACTTGAATGTAATTGCTTGAAAGTGATTCAAAGGAGTATTTACGGTTGTTTAAAACGTCTTTGTGCGTAGCTGTCGCAACGTAACGCTCCCCTGCCTGTGCTGACGGTATAGTTATCGTTACAGTACCGCCAAGCCCAACAACCCCCGTACCTACTGGCTCACTAAGTGAATCAAAATCCCCGTTCGTATTTGACTTATAAACTTTAATTAGGCTTGATGTTGTACCCCTTACCGTTACAGTTGTCGCACCAACTGAAATGCCGCTCGTAAAAGCGGGGGTTGTACCCATAGGGATTGCCGTAAGGTTGTTATTATACAAAAGCTCGAAATTTGGGTCGCTCCAAACAAGTGAATTGTTGTTTTTGTCCCTAATTTCGATAGGTATAACCATGTGCCAAAAATAGGTGTGTATTTCGTACCCGTCTTTATTTCCGAGCGAAATAACGTCCTGCCAAGCAGTCCAATTACCGTATAACTGACGGCGAAACTCATAATTACCGCTCCCACCTGTAATTTGAAAGTTGGCGGCAATCCAATGGTGTCCGTAAGCCTTATACGGACGACCAAAATTGTTTGATTTTTTTGTTACTGAAAGTGCCATTTTTGAAAGTTTAAAGATTATAAATTCGTGCTAATGTAGCGTAACGACCGAAAACCTTAACGTCAAAAGTTTTAGAGCCTATTCTACATTTTAAAGTTACCATTTTAGTTGGGTCGCCGTGCTGATTAACAACCCTCAACAACGCCTGTGTACCCGCTTGGTTTGTTTTATACTGACAAAGAGGATTTTTTGTATAAATAGTTTTTGACGGCAAACGCTCGTCCCCTGTTACCCAGTTAGCCCCCCCGTCTTTTGAATAGTCGCAAAATTGCCAACCGCCGCTTGCCTCAATTACGTCTTTGTTTTCTGATATACGTTTACCCGCCCCAAAAAGCCAGTCCACACACCTGTAATTTTGGTTTGTATAAACAGAAAAGCCAGTGCCGATATTTTCATAGCTGTCGGCAATTTGCCCCCCGTTTACGTCCGTTGTCATTTTTCCGTCACCGTAATAATCGGGGTTGTCGCTTCGTGGGTACGGGTCGCTCCACAAATCAACGCCGCTCATTTTTTCCGATAAAAAGAAAACGCCAACGTTCCACATATCGTGCGGAAAAGTCATCGGTTTTGTGCCAAATTTTAGCGGTGTGCCGTTATTCTTTTTAAAGTAAGAATCGCCGAGCGGAAAACCGTTGCCAACATACTCAACGTTATACCAGTACGTTATCAAAGTTTCTTTGTTTGGGGCTAATTTTTGCATTAACATAAGCTCCATAAGGGCGTGTTCTAAAAACCCGTAATTAGTCGGGAAATTATGATAACCTCCTATGTAAAAAACGTCAAGCATATTCCTGTAAATTTCATGGTGCAAACTTACTGGGGAAGCGGGGTCACGCTGACTAATAAAGTCCGCCAAATTTCCACCAAAATTTAAGTCCGCCGTCATTTGTGCGGGGTAATAATTACCCTCTATGTCCACACGGCTGTAACCCATGAATTTATGCCCCCAAGCCCCCAATTTTGCGGTCGGGTTTGAGTTTTTCCAAGCCGTGAAGCAAGCCTGTAATTTGCCGCCAATATAAGGATTTGCAAAGCCAATCGCCTCGTAATCCATGATGGCGTAAGCGTAATTTTTAAAATGGTTTCCAAAGTTACCCATAAAGCTATTTACGAGCGTATTTGTATCAACATTTGTCAGCCAATTTTCCACGTCTTGGGTTGTCCTGCCGCCGCCGTGAGCAGGGCAACCCGCTTGGTAAGCCCAAGCATCGTAATCATATAAAGCGATTTTACTTTGCGGGGCTGTGTTATCGGGTACGTGCGTACAACCTTTGTTTAGGTATAATTTAGGGTCAACGCCTTTTAATTTCAACTGGGTAAAAAAGTGAACACCGCTTGGCAAAGTAAAATCGTTAAGCGTCATAAATTTAGGTATATGACCGCCGCTAAATACATACTCCTCTGGCATAAAGTTATACTCAACATCACCCTCCCGCCATTTGCGGCGGTTTTGCCCCGCTCTGGTTGGAACGTGTATGTGCTGATGAATAAAACGACCCGCATCCCAAACGGGGTTTTTTTTCATGTAGCCAATCCAAGCGGTTAAATCAAACCCCCTCATGTCTTCGAGGTTTACATTTTTTAGGGTTTTACCAATTACACCCGTGTTTGTGTCTGTACCCAAATAACAAACTTTGTTGTAACTGTTTATATCCTCAAAATTACTCGAATCCCAAACCGTATCGTTTACGATGAATTGTGAAGCGTTATCAGTTACCGCAAGCCTGCTCCTTACTTGGTTTACTGTGCCGTTTGAGTTATAAGTAACCTCCCCCAAAGTTAAATCGGGCGTTACAACCAAAACCTCCCCTTGTACGGTTACAGTACACTCCTCTAATGAAGTAACCTCCCCGTTTGTACCAGTCGTAAAAAAATAGTTACGCCCGTTGAACGTTGCCCCTTTTGATTTGTTTGCTCCGAGCTTTGTCGTAAGAGCGTAATCAGTATAAACGATAACGCCCACTCGGAGCGTTTCTCCTGTGGGCAAATACCATGTTGCTGTCGTTTGGTTTCCTGTTCCAAAGGTAGGGCAAAGCTCCTCCGATGAAAATGTGTCTTTTACCGCCATTTTTTAAATTGTTATGCTGTTAATACCTGTAAATGCGACTGGCTCTTGAATAACCACAGCCGTTTTAATATACGGCTTTATACCTGTAATTTGGCAGGTAATACCGCCACCGACTTTTATGTACGGGCTTATGCCTGTGATTTGGCAAGTAGAGCCGATTTTAATATACGGCTTTATACCTGTAATCGTACATGACAAACGCTTTCTAAAATCTACATAATTAACCGTACAAATTTGACCGCAATTAACAATTTTTACGACCTTAGAAACCCGACCACTATTTTTCTTTTTTGCAAAACAAAACCATGTGCCGTCCTCAACGTCAAAAGTGTTAATCCCGTCCTTCCAATTTGAAACACTCGCTTCGTTGTCAGTAAGCGAACACCCAAACAAAAACTCTGTAACCGAATAGCTCCGCTTCGGTTTAATTTTAATAGTTGCCATATTATTCGTAAGTTACTGTTGCAAAAAAATCTATTTCGTCAAAACAACAAACATCTACCCCGTCAAGCTCGTTTTCTGTTTCACAATCAACCTCAACCCCCGAAATAGCCCCAATTTCGGCACATTCTCCCAGTAGAGGTGTAATCGTACCAACGCAAGCCACATCGTAGCTGTAAAGCGGCGTTTCGCAGTAACTAAGCTCGTTTACTGTGTCTGACGGCACGGTTAATTCAAGCTCGTAAACTGAAAAATTAGAATCCGCCCTTTTAGGCTTTACGACCGCCTGTTTTTCAAGGCTTACAACTGTTTGCTCTTTGCTGATTATTTTAACACCCTCCAAAGCCTCAAAAGATGAAAATACCTGCTTCATGTGGGCGGGTACTCCAAAGAAATAAAAATTAAAATTCTCTGTCATCTTTGTAAATTTCGTGCGGGTATTACCTCGCTCGTCCCGTGTCGAAACCTTAAACGTGTCAATTTCTGACGTGCCGAGCGTAGTGTTTAGCCAAAAATACTGCTTAAATTCTAAGCTATACGGAACGGTTAAAAAATCTTGACTATTTGTAAGCTCAAATTTTACCATGTCCTGCGTATCCCCGACCCAAAACCACTCCGAAAAATACTCCCCGATTTGTATGTAGTAAGGCAGTTTACAGCTACCCAAGTCAAGGCAGTTTACAACGCCCCCGCTAAACAAAATAAACTTTTCAGAGCCTTTTTTTACGACTTTATGTTTCATTTGTTTACTGCTGATTTGTGCTACTGTTTCATTGTAAAAATCCTTTACATACAGCGTAAAATCGCAGGAGCTACCAACCAAAGGAGCGACAAATGGCAGTAACTCATTATATGGGCAAAAAACCCTAAAATTTACATTTGGGGCGGAGTTATAAAACGCCCTGTCATATAAGCTCGTTTTACGAATACTATCATAAAACGGCAGTACTAAAAAATCCGTTTTCATATTAACACTCTGGGGAGTTTTGGCATTGACTTTCGTAATCTATAACGTCTTCATAATAACTTCCGCCGTTACCATCGGCGTAAACTGTACGGACACCCGTAACCATTTTATTAAAGCTCATACACCCGTAACCGCCGCCAACGTAATCGTTTACCATACAGTAATCAATCGCTTCAGTAACTAATAAAACCGTTCCTTTTGGCGGGTACTCTCCGCCCGTTTCGGTTGGAAACTTAACATCATAACCGCAAGCCGAATCCTGTAACGGGTCAATACTTAATGTTTCATCACTAAAATCAAATTCAGCCTTTAAAACTGTCGCTTTTTGTCCGTTTGGTAAAATTACGGGTAAATACGGATTAAAAGCAGAATCAGTACAACAAAAAGGCACGGTTATTCTTTTAAGTCGCTTTGTTTTAATAACCGAGTACATTTCACGGATAAAACCTTTGCCAATTAAACCGTTTGGCGTGTCATTATAATTCATTAAACCGCTTGAAAACGGTTTGTTGTACCTGTGAAAATCCCTAACTATTGATGTCGCTGATAAAGCCCCGTTATTAACCGACAAAGTTGTACGCTCACAAATAACCGCCTTGACTAAATAATTTTGAAACTGTGGCAAAACCTGTATTTCTCCAACCTGTGGCTCTTCCATTACATCAACTAAAACCCACTTTGTAACGTCCACCGTTTCGTCAGCCATGCGAACCGCCTCAAAGTTTGTAATTAAAATACTGTCGTTTCGGGTGTTCTTTTTTGGCTCTCCCTTTTCATCTACACTAACACAATCAGCCAAATATTTTATATTACCGTACTCGAAATCGTCCACCCGTGTAAATGAGTAATAACCAAGTGTCTGCTCGGTTATTGCGTTTGTTCCGTTTGGCTCTGTGGCGTTTTTACTTTTGCCGATAGCTTCGTTATTATTCAATCGAAGCTCCTCTTTTCCAACTAAATTATCCGTATCGGGTTTGTAGCTGTATTTGTAGTCGTAAAGGTGCTTTAAATACCGCTCCTCCCTTAAATCTAAGGAAACGGCGGTGCTAACTGAATAACTAAGACCGTTTGCAAAATAGGAGGTATGCTCTATCCTAAATTTGCCGCTTGTGTCAATGTACCATTCGAGGTCAAAAACATTTTTTAACATTTCAAGAACCTCCTTTAACGAAAGGGCGATGTCCTCGTTTATTCGACCGTCCTGTAAAACACCTGTACTGGCGGAGGAGGTTTCGGGAAACATTAAGTCGCTTGCTTGGTAAATAAACGCCGACCTTAAAACGTTTTGCTTTGCTGTAATCGGGCTTATATTTCGGTCGAAAAATTGGCTCATTTGGGCTACGTTGAGCGGTATTATAGAGCTGTATTCTGTACCCGTGAAGGTTTTATTTATACACCACAAAACCCACTCGGAAAACAAACTCCCCCTATTATTTACAACCTCACGGTAATAGTGAAAAGTATATTCCTGCCCGTTTTGGGTTGATTTTTCGGGCTTTCTGTATGTGTACTTTAACCGCTTACCTCTTGGAGCTGTGCAAAGGTTTACTTTTTTCTCCCAATACTTATACACCCCTTTGTAATCGTCTATAACTTCAAGCTCCCCGATTTTTGCCGTGCAGGTTTCAAAGCTCCATTCGATTTGGTTGGTTTTAAATTGGCTTTCTAAATACTTTGTAAAATCGCCCCCACAGCTTCGATAAACTGTAAACGGTATAGTACGGCAACAAACGCCCTCCAAAGGCTTAATAAATCCAAAAAGTTTATCCGAAAATTCGACCGAGCCGCTTACTTTTCTTCTGAAAAAAACTCGGCTGTTTTCCCTGTCCACAGAAACTTTTAACCCCGTCAAGCCAGTAGGCTCAACGGGGGTCGTGGTTTGTTGGCTAACGCCGACCAGTGCTGTATAATTACTCATTTTATTTGTCTTTTTGTATTACCTCAATGATTTTACCGCTTGGGTTAAATTTCAGAATTTCATCGCCATCGCTGACAATTTGGTGTTCTGGGATTCTGCCTGTATTTTTGGCAATCTCCGCCATGTTTAAAGCCATTTGTTTATAGTGGTAATCTGCAAGGCTTTGACGCTCTTTTGCCGTTTTATAGGCTACTAAATTATCGGCGTTTACTTTGGCTTCAACCCCTATACCCTCGACTACTTTCAGACCGAACGGCTTTAACATTTTTCTTTGTTCGAGCGGGCTTAAATTTTCAAAACTTCCGTCATTTATAGCTTCAAAAAAGTCGGGGTTTTTGTTTGAAACCTCTCTGCGGTTTACATACTCATCCCCCTCAACAAATATACCCGTGTCCCCAATTTCAATGCCGTTATCTACTTCGTGGAGGTTTCCTTTTACCCTTCCGTAACTTTTGTATTTACCCCCGTAACGCAATCGGCTTGCTGATTTAACCTTTGCGTTTACGCTTGCGATTGTACCGATAATCGTTGCAACCGCCGCAAGCCCCAAAGCTATGCCGACAAAAGGGATACCGCTATGGGCTTTAAAGGCTTCCGCCGCCGCCGCTATGGTGTTAGCGACTGTTACGGCGTTACTACTAATAATCGTTAGGCTATCAATTACGGCTTGCTCTTTTTGTAACTTTTTTCTATGCTCCGCCTCTTTATTTCGCTCCTCTTTTTTCTTTGCAAGTGCGTCCTTTTCAGCTTCATAGCTATTTGCAAGCCCCTGCTTGTACCTTTCCTGCTCCTCGTTTACCTTTTGCTCCCTTTGGCTTATTTCATCATCGAGAGCCTGTATCCTTTGGTCGCTGTTTTCGATTTGCATCTGTATAACTTGGCTCAAACCGTCCCTAATCATTTGAAGGCTTGCCGTGACCTGTTTCTTTGCCCAGTTATCCAAATCAGCGTCCTCGCTAAACTTTAAAACTTTGCCAGTAAGCCCCTTAAAAGCGTCCCCGACTAACTCCCACCCGTCTTTATACCTGTCGCTTGTAAGTTTACCCGTTTGAGCAAGTTTTTCATGTGCGGTCTGGCTTAGGTTTAGGCTCGTTTCTAAATCCTTTAACCTTTTATCGTTTGCGTCCTTTTGCTCCTTAGAAATCTGACCGTTCGCAACCGCAGTAATATAAGCCTCTGACTGTGTGTAGTTTTTCAAAAGCTCAATTTTTGCCCGATAAAAATCTATGTCGATTTGTAGTAAATCTGCCTTTTTTGCAAGCTCAAATTCTACCTCCCTGCCGCCTGTTGGTTTCTTTCTGTTTTCCGTAATAGTCTTGGCGGTATCCCTTTTTGTGTCGGCTGTTTTATCCCCCGCATTTAGCCCCGCTTCTGAAATTTCCAAGTTCCGCTTTGCCTCTAACTGTTTAACGATGTCTTGGTTTTCTTTGTACTTTTCAATCAGTTTGGCGTATTTTTCGGTAATCGTTTTGGTTTGTTTTTCGATACCCTCACCCAGTAAAGAATTTTGAAGTTCTAAACGCTCCTGCTGCTCTTTAATAGCTTTCTCCTCTAACTTTTTAATCCCCTCGCTATACTGAAAACTTATAAACTCCCGCTTATTATCAATAATGTTTTTTTGCGGTGTTGTGGATGATGAATTTTCGTAATTACGGGCGTTTTTCGGGTCGCTGATGATTTGCGTGGCTTTTATTCGAGCCTGCTCTTTTAGCGTTTCCAGTTCGCTTTCTAAAATTTCCTTACCTTTTCGCTTTTGTAGCTCCTCCGCCAGTAGCTCGTTTTCGAGCTGTATTTGATACAAATCTTTGTACTTTTTCTCCTCCGCATCAATAACCTTTTGGTCGTACTCTAATTTTGCATCGAGGTACGCTTTACTGTCTTTGTCAAACATTTGCAAACGTACATTTTCAGCGTCAAGCGTTATTTTTGCAAGCTCCTCGTTATACTTTTGTTCGAGCTTCACTAAATCCGCAAGCTCCTCCTCCCTGTCTTTTACTTTTGGCTTTTCGCCTGTACCGTTACCAGTTGAGCCTGTACCTGTACCGCCGCCAACCGATGGCGAAAAGGTGTCTTTTTGTGCCTCCAAAGAAGCCTTTAAAGCCTTTATTTCGACCCCGTTGCTTTCGACCTCTTTTCTTTGGTCGGTTGTAAGTTTACCCGATTTTTTTAAAGCCGCATTTCTATCCTGTAAAACTTTAATCCGCTCGTTTGTTCGCTGTACGCCAAGTTTGTCGTAATCAATTAAAGTTTTATTCGTGTCGTTTATACTCGCCAGTAAATCCTTTTCCCTTTGGTTTCCGTTTAAAACCGCTTTGTAATCGTCCTCGACCTTTTGGGTTTCGCTTCGAGCGATAGCCCCGTAAACTGGGCGTAAAATAGTTTTACCAAACAAACTACTCCCGACCGCATCTTTTCTGCCGCTTTCGATGTCAGCCCTTTTACTGTCCCGTGCTTCACTTAATAACGCCTCCTGCTGTGGCTTTGGTAGAGCCTTAAACTGTGCCTCATTTAAACCCTTTGACTTTAAAAACGGCTGTAACCTTTCAAACGCTTTGGCTTGGTCTTCATAGATTTTTGTTAGCTCCTTTTCATACCCCGCTATTTTCGCCGACTGTACGGCTTTTTGTATTTTTAAGTCGTACTGCTGATTTACAATAGAAAGTACCTTTATTAAGTCCTCATTACTCGCCTTTTCTATGTCGATATACTTTAAAAATGACGGGTACTTTTGTGTAATTTCAGTAATTAATCGGCTTCGTGTACCCTCCCCATCGCTTGCCAAAACAAGGGATTTTACGAGGGTGTTTAACTCCGTTTGCTCGCTTCTGATTTTTTGCTCAATCGGAACATCAACCAAACTTTTTACTTTTTGGAGGAGGTCGTTAGACAAACCGATAACATTACTTAAAAAACCTTGTGAGCGTCCTAAACTTGTCAAAAGTTGCTCCCACGAATCACCTAAATTACTAATTTGACCGTCAAGCGTTTGGCTTACCGCCCCCATAGACCCCGCAACGCCTTTTAAATCTCCAAAGGCTAAAATTGCGTCCTTAATCGCTCCCTTATTAAATTTGTTTATTGTCGCTTCTTGGTCTTTGAAAGATAGCGTTACTTTATCCCCCACAGTCTGGGCGTTAATTCCAAACTCTTTTAAACGCTCATACTCGCCCGTTGTTGCGTCCAAAACCCCCTCGACTAACTGATTAAAGGATTTACCCTGTGAAGCCGCCAAATCGCCTATTTGACGCATTTGTTGCTCTGTTGGTGTAAAGCCCCTGTTGCTTAACTGAATAAACGACTCCGTTAGCTCGTTTACGCTGTACGGTGTTTTACTTGCAAAGTTGTAAATCAGCTCTAACGATTGAGCGGCTTTATTTTCGTCAGAAAACCCGTTTCTAAGTACAGCGTAATAACGCTCGTATGTACGGGTCGCATCAACAATTTGACCCTCTACATCTACGAGCTTGTCAACCGCAAAAAAGCCAGCAAGTAAACCCGCCGCCCCTTTTACAACCCCGCTTAAATTAGAAAGAAAACCCCCGCTTTTTTTGGAGGTTTCTCCTGTTTTTTCAAGCCCTGCGTTTATTTCGCCGATACGCTTTCTAACAAGCTCTAAGTTTTCAGTTACCTCGTCATAATCAGCCCCGTTCTTAAATTCGATTTGGGCTTTGATTAACTCCTTTTCTGCTTTGGTTAAACGGTCAATTTCTGCCCTGTACGCCTTTGCATCGTTATCAACCTGTCGGTAAATACGTGAGCCGTCCGATAGCACCCTGTTGTAACTTACAACGGTACGGCTTAGATTATTAAAGGACTGGTTATTGCCAGCCCTGTTTGTTGCGTCCTCTATCGTTCCGAGCGTTTCATCAACCGCCCGTAAATTTCTTAACGCCTCCTCTACTTTGATGGCGTACTGGGTTTCTATCCTGTTTTCCATTAGATTTTAGTTTTTTCCAAAGCCCGTATTTGCTCCTCCACAACTTTGCTTTGCTGTTCGTAAAGATGAAAAAAGCGAACCCACGTCATTTTCTGAAGGTCTGAAATATTAGCCACTTCCTTCATAAAATAGTATGTGTCCGCCCACCGCTTTTCCCATTCGTTTAAGGCTCTTTGTCTTGACTTACTGGGTACTTTGTTTGTAGTTTCCGCATCCTGTTCGCCGTAAAGGTTGGATTCAACGGATAATCTGAAAAGTCTTGGGAAATACGCTCGCACAGTTTTATAAGTTTGCTGAACATAGTATCTCTCAACCGCAAAAAAAAACTTGCATCGTAGTTTTTACGCCAGTCCTCAATTTTTTCTTTTGCCAAAGTTTCGCTCCATTCGGTAACGTCCTCGTCATCACGGGCGATATAAAGTGTGCTAATCCACCACGTAATTATGTACTTACTTTGAAAGTCAGCAAGCCCCGTCATAAGGTTATAATTAACGACTCCCGCCATAACCCAATTTTGAGTATTTAGGTGTTTAGCCTGTTCCGCTAAATGCTCCATAAACTCCTCATGTGTCATACTGAATTGCATTTCAGTCAACATCTTTTCGAGCATTTCGTAACGCTTTAAACTAAGCTCGTCAATCTTTCGATTAACGTAGTATGTACGCCCGCTCGTTGGGCTTGTAAACTGATTTGTGGAAGGCTCTAACTGTATAAGTTTACCCCACGGATTTGTACTGTCATTTTCGCCAATTACTTTTTTTGCCATAGCTTTGCCGTTATAACTGTTATAAAGATTGAAAGTGAAATAATAAATAAAACGTCTAAAATTACGACTTTTCCTCTGCACGACAAAACGTAAGCCCAAAAAGCAAAATTACCAGTCGTACACCGCTCGCAGGTTAATACGGGTTTAAGTAAATACTCAGCCGCCGCCCTCCTTTTTTGGTTTATTCCTTTGCCGTCCCAACTGTACCAATCCACAGCCGAAAAACAAAGCCCCCTAAACCAACCTAAAATCATGTCTTTGTCAGTAAGTACGAAAACCCAGCAACAAGCAAAAAAAGAAACCTTTGCAGAGGTTGCAAAAGCGGTCAAAAGCGTTGTAAAATCTTGCAAATCCGTTGCAAACTGCAAGGTTTTTGCAAATTTAGCAACAAAAAGGAATAGGCACAGCCACAATAGGGTTAAAACAAATTTCATTCTCGTATAGTAAAAAAGTAACTTTAAAATCAATTTTGAAACTACTGAAAGGACACCCCAAGAACTGGCTTTTATCTTGGTTATAGGTGTATTTACTGAATATTTGGGGGTCTGAATCGTACACCCTTACAACCTCGACCGATACGTTGCAAAGGCTTTGCCCATCGCCGTAATTTAGCATAACACTTTTGCACCTGTCGCTAAACAACGCAATTAAACGGCTTTGCAAGTTTTCTGCGGTTGTAAAACCGTTTGTATTATACCAACATACCAAACTTAAAACGGACTGGTATTTTGTCGCACCTTCGAGCGACTGTATAGGTACAGAGCCGCCGCCCTCAAAGTAAACGATACACCTTTTGTTTTGGTCGGGTACGAGGATAAATAATTCGTTACAGTCCTCGCAGTTTGGCTCTGGTTGGTTACAGTCAATCGGGAAAGGTAATTTTTTCAACTCCCCCTCGCCTGTACCTGTTTTATACTCAAAAACCCGTGTAAGCCCCGCAAGGGTTGTAATAACTTTGTCCTCCCCGTGTAAATCTTCGAGTTTGGATTTTAATAAATCCGCTAAATCTTTTGTCATAGTTTACGTTTAATAAAACTGAATAATTCCGCTACTGAATCACGTTTAAGCTCCTCCGCTTCGGTCTGTGTTGGATTTATAAAGTTACCGTAACGTTTACGCAAATAAGGTAAATACTCATCAACTTTGCCGTCCGTACTTCCTACCACAACCATAAAACCGCCATCGCTTAACTGGGCGGTTCTAACTATACCGAGCGAAGTCCACATCCTGTTTGTATAGCTCAAATTTACCTTTTCATTTGTAAGCCCCTGTGCCTGTCTAAATTCGTGCCAAGTTGCAAGGCTATTTTTGCCGATAAATTCAGCCCCCGACTGGTTTCGCTGTTTTCCTAAAAAAAAGAAACTCGGCAAAGGTTTGTCCGAATAATCGGCGTACTGCCCCTCCTCCGAGTTGATAAAAATACCTTTGTTAATTGAGCGGTTTTTCACTATCGAAAGACCGCTCACGGCTTGGGCTATACATACCCGCTCCGCCTCCTGTGGAAGCTCACGGATAACCTCTTGAAGCCGCTTTCTGTACTCTGTAATTTTCATCAGCTAACAAAAAGCCCCTCCGTCCGACCGATGTTTTGCTGTGGGTTACAAGTAAAACAGTCAAGCTCCTGCGTAAAGGTGTTATAATTTGCCGTTATGTCAGTAAGCGACTGCCCGTAAGCGGCGGCGTACATACCTATCAGCTCGTCATAATTTTTTATATTCAGCACGTTTGACGGGGTTGTACCAACGGTCGCCCGTGCCTTTTCATTCACTAAAAATTTATACATGGTCGCAAGCCTAATCGCCTCCGCCGTTACATACTTTAAAGTTTGGTTACTGTTTGCCAAAGCACAAAGTAAATAGGTGTCATCGCAAACGTAATCAACGTTAAAAACCATTCCGTAAGCCCTGCCGCTCGGTACTGATTCATAAAACCGTTTTAGCTGTGTTTTTACCCCGTCACAGTTGCAAGAAAGGTTGTTATCATAAGGGGTAAAAAGGCTCGAATCATAGTCGTAATAAATCTCATAAACCGACCCGTCAGTAAGTAGCTCAAACGGCGGTATGTCGTATAAATTCGTGTCAGGCTCTCTACCCCCCCAAAACTTTCGCACCATGTCGATACGAAAATTAAAGGCTGTTACATCTGTAACCTCGACCGTGCCGTCCGTTTTTGTGGTGTGTTTTTTTACCCGTATAGTTACGACCTGCTCCGTTGAGCTGTCGGGTAATTTAGCCATAAACGCCAGTTGCTTAAATACTAATTTACCGCCCTTATTATCTTTGAGCCTAAAACTGTACCCCTGTTTACCGCTTTGTAAGTATGTAAGCCCTGCGTATGAATGCTCACCTAAAACCCTGTTGTAATTTGAACGGGGTTTGTACTTTTTACTCATGTCAATAGAAACATCTAAAATGAGCCTTAAAATCGCCTCCCTACGAGCATCAATTAACCTTTGCCATACATCATTAACCCCGCACGGTGCTTTGCTTAAAAATAGGCAATTTACAGCCCCCTCGTGTTCATCTACATACAGCCCCGTATCGGAGCGGCGAATTAAATCTAATTTAGCCCCCTGTTCGGGATATGTTAGGCACTCACAAGTTTTTTTACTGATACCAACAAGCCCCTCCAAACAAAGAACCTGCGGCTTTTCAAAATATTTTATCTCTTCCATTTTGTTACTGATTTTTAAACAAATGTAAAACGAAAAAAGGAGGTAGCAAAGCACACCCCCTTTTCGTTTCATCTATTCAACCTTTTAACCAAACTATGGCTAAAAAAAACTATGAGCCAACCTGTACGGTTTGTAACAACTGTACTGGCGATAATTTTACTGGCAAAGTGTCGTCAGCTCTTAAACGTACAACCCCAGTTGTTTGGTCTTGGCAAGCGAGCGGGTTCAAAATAAATTCTAATTTCAGCTCGATGTTATACACCTCCACCCACTGGCAACGGTTATCAACGTTTAGGTTTCCGTACTGGTTCTCGGCAATTTCTTTTTTGACAAACTTTTTAGTGATGTCAACTACCAAAGGGCGACCGTTTGGCGAAAACTCCGCAGGGAGCGTTTCGGCATAATACATTTCTTGGTCTGCTCCGATAGGCTTAACCGCATCCCACTTAATTTCAGAAGTGAGGTTATAGTTCCAAGTGTTTAGTACACCGATAGCCCCTTTTGCAACCATAAACATATCATTTGTAAGCCCCTGTTGAGGGAAATGCTCAATGTCGCTGTAAACGGTTGCAGTACCGAACTTAAACTGTTCGAGTGAGCCGCTCACCTCCTCTGAAACCTCCAAAGCCCCGCCGACAAATAGTTTAGGACTTACCATTTTATTCATACGCTGAACCATAGCGGTATAAGCGTTGAATGACTGCGGGTAAAGGTTTTTGTACGGAACTTTTGTCAGCTTCCAAGAGGTCGCACCTGTACCGCCGTCTTGACCTAAACCGATTTGATACTTATTTAAACCCGAATAGGTAATAAGTTTGGCAATGCCCAACTCGTTAGCCTTTTCGATAATTCCTTTAAGACAAAGCATATAGCTTTCTTGGAACTTTTCTTCGGGTGTATATAGGTCATCGTACACCATGTAAGGCACAGCAAAAGCGTCACGGATAATGGTGGTAATTGAGATTTTTTGGTTATTCGTACCAATCGTCCAACCTGTGAAGTCGCACGGAATGTCACGAACCCAACGGTCGGTCAAAATTTCTGGGTTTCCTGTGCAAGCGTTTTGCCAAGCGATTGTCATTTCGGGCTTTCTTGCCTTATTATTCAACAAAAGATTTGGCGTTCTTACATTACTAAGGTCGCACAAACCTTTTAGGGTCGGAGCGACTGGGGCTAAATTCGTGTCTGCGTTTGCTCTGGCATCCGCCCAAGCCTCCTCGCATTTTTGCAAGATTATTGGTAATCTTGACGGGCTGATAACTTCGTTCATTGTCTTAAAAAAATTTAAAATTTACGTTTCTTATTAGAACCGCCAAGTTACCACCGTTTAGGTAGTCGCTGGCTCTGGCTCTTGCTGTTTTGCTTGCTCGGCTTCCGCAAACTCCCTCGCTAACTTTCTGTCCTCTATCCCTAATAACGGGTTTCGTACCAACTTTACGGCTTCCTCTAAATTCGTTGGAGCTGTAATAGTTTTACTCGCCCATTTTGTAAAGTCAAACGACCCGTTGGCTTGGCTTCCACCACCGTTGTTTGGTAGCTCCGCCGATGATTTTGCTTTGGCAGGGGCTTTGCCGTAATTAACGTCATAAACCTCTTTCAAGTCATCCTCGAAAGTAACGGCTTTGTTACCCTTACCTCTCACCCTTACATTGTCCTCGCCAATGCGATAAAATTTATTTTCCTTTTCGTCATACTCGTATTTATACCCCTTTCGGTTCAAATACGCATTTGCAAGCTCAAATTTCATGTCAGCCGCATTTTTGTCCTGCGGTAACATATACCCCTCGTCAGTTAGTAATTTGCGGGCGATAGCGTCCATTTTTAGCTGTTTAGCTGTTTCGGTTGCTTCGCTTTTTGCTTTTGTTACCTCCTCGTCCTTTTCGGCTGTCAATTTGTTAATTTTAGCTTCATAGGTACTTTTGAGGTTCTTAATCGTTTCCGATTCATCGGCTGGGTTTTGACTTTCGCTTTTGAATTTTTCAGTAACTAACGGCTTAATAACCTCCCCGATTTTTTCGATTTTATCAACGTCCGTTATGTCAATTTCAAGCTCCTTTTTTAGACTTTTAATAACTGTCGCTTTTGCCTTTTTAGTTCCGTCAGTCAAGCCTTCTTTGTAGCTATCAGCGGGGGCGTTTTTAAGCTCGTTTATTTTTTCATCTAACAAAGTATCATCGCCCAAATAGCGGGTTACTTCGGCTTCTTCCATCCCATGAGCTTCCTTCATGAGCTTTAAAAAGGCTTTCCAAATTTTTTCATTCATTGGTCTGAACTGTTTTAAGTTTTACGGGTACATACCCAAGTTTGAGGTTTCGGCACTCACGCCTGTTACAATGATAAAGAGCCGTTTTTCGGAAACGGCTCAACAAAACCAAATATTTTAATTTATTCGACCTTTGGGGATTCTGTTTCCCCTTTCAGTTGTAAATCGCTTACCTTTTCAACCTTTGGGGTTTTTGAGGTTTGCTTTACTTCCTCTGTACCCGAAACATTACGCTCCCGTAAAGTTAGCGGGTTTAAAGTCGAGTAAACTTTTGCTTCGTCTTCACTCATTACAAGCTCAACGCCGTTGGCTGTAACGTATTTGTTTTTTGTCATGACTTTTGGCGTTTAAAGTTGCAAAATTATTGCTTTGCCGCTTCCTCAGCCGTCATCGCCTTTTTAGTTTCGACCTTTGGGGCTGTCGGTGGCGTTTGGGCTGTTGCTTTTGGGGCTTCGACCTTTGGAGTTTCGCCGCCATTTTCGCCTCCCTTGCCATCGCTTGCCGCATTTTCGGCATTTTCGCCTGTTCCCTCGCCTGTATTGGTTTGAGTTTCGGCATTTTCGCCAGTCTGACCAGTTTCAGCGTTACCGCCTGTTAGGGTTTCAACCTTTGGGGCTTTTGGCTTTTCGGGAAGGTAATTTGGCTTTTGGATTTGCACGGCTTTTGCTTCTTTGGCAATTTCCTCCTCAGTAGCTTTACGCCAACCGCTATTTGCACCGCCCAAAATTGCAACGGTAGCCTCCGTCATTGGCTGAATGTTGCCCGTCTTTTCGTGAATATACAACGTTTCCATTTTGCGTTTTTTTGGTTTAATTTGTAAAAACTTTTCAAATATAGTTGCAAAATGAGAACAAAAACAAATTTTCTAAAAAATTTCGATTTGATTATTGGCATTGACGCAGGTAAAAATACTGGTTTCGCTGTTTGGAACGTACACTTGCAGAATTTTATTCACATTGAAACCTACCTAATACACCAAGCTATTGACAAAGTAAAGGAGTATTTACATACGGGGGCGAGCGTTAAGGTAGTCATCGAGGACGCACGGAAACGCCAGTGGTTTGACGACAAAAAGAACAACCGCTCGAAGTTACAAGGGGCGGGGAGTATTAAACGGGACTGTACTATTTGGGAGGACTTTTGCGAGGATTTGGG
>JACCDI010072085.1_pt1 | contig 57721 bp, 65 predicted proteins | sample 7442791 | NCBI WGS metagenome assembly JACCDI01 (sample SAMN15323434, study PRJNA562643) | freshwater metagenome | isolation source: river surface water | place: USA:Blue River Watershed | collected 2017-08-15 | reverse complement strand
GTAAACAAAAGACCCTCGAGGTCAAAATTCCGGCCGGCATCGATGACGGTATGCGCATTCGATCCGCGGGCAATGGTGAACCGGGTGTGAACGGTGGCCCGAGTGGCGATCTCTATGTGGAGATCAGCATCAAACCCCATCGGGTCTTTTCCCGCGACGGGGATGACCTGCATTGCGAAGTGCCAATCAGTTTCGCGCGCGCCGCCCTGGGCGGCAATGTGGACGTGCCCACCTTGGGTGGCAAGGCCAGTTTTGAAGTGCCCGAGGGCACGCAAAGCGGCAAGACCTTTCGGTTGCGTGGCAAGGGCATTAAGAATGTCCGTTCCAGTATTCCCGGCGATTTGTACTGCCACGTGTTGATCGAGACACCGGTGAAACTCACCGACAAGCAGCGCAAGTTGTTGCAGGAGTTTGAGTCCTCCCTCGAAGAGGGCGGTGAGCGCCACAATCCCCAGTCCAAGAGCTGGATGGACAAGGTCAAGGATTTTTTTAACTGATCTTTTGTGGTCATGGGATTGTGCGGTGTTGGATTTGCACTCGATACCGCGCGATTTAAAACAGAAGCGCGATTTTTTCCGGGTCAGGTGCTGACACGACCCCTTTTTCCGTAATCAGGGCGGTGACCAGTTCCGCAGGCGTGACATCAAAGGCCGGATTACGGATGGCGACACCGGTGGCTGCCCACTGGGTCTCCCGAAAACCTTTCACCTCATCCGGATGCCGTTCTTCAATCGGGATATCTCTGCCGCTGGCAATGGACATGTCGATCGTGGAGAGTGGACAGGCCACATAAAACGGAATGCCATGACGCCGTGCCAGCACGGCGACCATGTAGGTGCCGATTTTGTTGGCGACATCACCATTGGCCGCCACGCGATCCGTGCCGACGATCACGGCATCAATCTCGCCGCGGGCCATCAGGTGGCCGGCCATATTGTCCGTAATGAGTGTGACGGGAATGTTTTCCTGCACCAGCTCCCAGGCGGTGAGTCGCGCGCCTTGCAGAAACGGTCGGGTTTCGTCGGCAATAACGGAGATGCGTTTGCCGGCCTCTACGGCGGATCGGATCATCCCTAGTGCAGTGCCGTGGCCGGCGGTGGCGAGCGCCCCGGCGTTGCAGTGGGTCAGTATCCGTGCCCCATCATTCAACAGTTTTTCGCCGTGGGCGCCCACGGCGCGATTGATGGTGATGTCTTCGGCGTAGATCGCATGGGCCTCGTCCAGCAGGGCCTGGGCGATCGTCCGCGAGTGCAGGACGCCGCTGGGTGTGGAGCGGGCGGCGCTTGTCCACCGCTGCCGCATGCGCTCCAGGGCCCAGAACAGGTTCACGGCTGTGGGGCGGCTTGCTGCCAGAATATCCAGGCCGCGATGAAGGGCCTGCGTGAATTGGCCGATGGGCTGATGCTGCTGTTGGATGGCTTCGAGTGCGACACCATAGGCGGCCGCTACCCCAATTGCGGGCGCACCACGCACCACCATGTCGCGGATACCGGCGGCCACCTCGACCGCATTGGTATAGGACAGATAGCGGAACTCCGCCGGTAGCACCCGCTGGTCGATCATCTCAAGCCGGCCGTCGCACCAGCGCAGTGTTTCGATTTTCATGGGATTGACTATAGCGTACGACTAGACGGAACGTCGGATTGTGAGCGACCGATTAGTCGAATCTACTGCAGAGATGTTTACTAAAACCAAACATGCTGCCTATGTGATGACACTGAGGAAAATTCAGGATGGCTGGGTGGAGTCTGTCTTGACGACACCGTTCAGGGTGGATGATGATCTATGTGATCCCGGCCTGCAGCATTTCCTTGCGCCAATTGCCGATTGTGAACGTAGGGTGCTGCGAGTTATTGTAAAGCGCGCTACCATGCCACCATTAGTAATCACCGCCTTTTTTGACCGGACCCTGAAAGGCAAACTATGAAAATACATTTTGATAAAAGTGCTGACGCTTTGTATCTTCACCTGAACGAAGCGCCAATCGTAAGCTCTGAAGAGGTACGTCCTGGCGTGATACTCGACTTTGACAGAAATAACCAGGTCATCGGTATGGAGATTCTCAATGTTGGAACGCGCATTCCCGTGGAAACTCTGCGGGATGTAAAAGTCCACGTGACCTGATCCGACGTTTTTAGTGTCCCTCAAAGGCGGTCAGCGCAAACACCTTTACACCCAGTTTTTTCAGTCGCGCTGCCCCGCCAATATCCGGCAGATCAATGGCAAAGGCGCATTCCACGATCTTGCCACCCAGCTTTCGAATCAGCAGTACGGCAGCTTCCGCGGTACCACCGGTGGCGATCAGGTCATCGACCAGTAATACGCGCTCGCCTTCGGTGATCGCATCGGTGTGAATCTCAATCCGATCCACGCCGTATTCGAGTTCATAGTCATGGCCGACCGTTTCCGCAGGCAGCTTTCCCTTTTTGCGGATCGGAACGAACCCCACGCCGAGTGCCACGGCAAGGGGCGCACCCAAAATAAACCCGCGGGATTCGATCCCGGCCACTTTGTCAATCTTATCGCCGGTGTAACGGTTGACGAGTTCATGGATCATGATGCGAAACCCCACAGGATCTTTCAGTAGGGTGGTGATGTCGCGAAACATGATGCCCTGCTTGGGGTAGTGGGGAATCGTACGGATGCGGGATTTAAGTGTCATGACGGGGTCCGTAGGTCTTGAATTTCTCCATCACCTCTGCCATCTGCGCCTCCGACAGAGTAATCGGCGTTCCGATTTGAAGTGCCCGCCAGTACTGCTCGCAAAGACTTTCCACTTCGATGGCCACGCGCATGGCATCGTCGAGTGAGGATCCGACGGCGATCATACCGTGATTGGCCAGTAGGCAGGCCTTGCGATCTTGCATCGCGGTCAGTGCGTGATCCGAGAGCTTCTGGGTTCCAAATAACGCATAGGGAGCGCAACGGATCGTGTTCCCGCCGGCCACCGCGATCATGTAGTGAAACGCGGGGATCTCCCGATGAAGGCAGGCCAGGCTCGTGGCAAAGGGGGAGTGGGTGTGGACAACGGCCTGAAGCTCGGGCCGATGGACATAGAGATCACGGTGAAAGCGCCACTCACTGGATGGTGCCGTAGGGCGTGTCGTGGGGTCGTTCGGATCATGGCTAAGAGGTTGACCATCCAGCCACATCGGCACGATGGTATTGGCCTCCAAATCCGCGGTGGGCACGCCGGAGGGCGTGATCCAAAAGGTATTGCCATCGCGCACCGAGCAGTTCCCGGAACTGGCGCGGTTAAGTCCTGCGGCCTCAAGCCGGTGCATGGCGGCGACGATGGTCTCGGCAATGGTGGGCATGTCGCTCATATCTTTAGCACGCGTCCAGCCACCGCATCGAGTTTCTTCAGAAGCGCAGGATCGCGGGCCTCGGGTGCGGTGATCAGTGCGTGGTCCAGTGCGGTGTGGCAGCTGCAGCGCATCCGTCCCGTATCGCCGCACAGATGGGGGATGCTCGCCTTGATTAGACCACGGGCGTTCTCGGCGTTGGCCACAACCACGGCGATGATCTTATCCACTGTGACATCGTCATGATGGGGATGCCAGCAGTCGTAGTCCGTGACCATGGCCACGGAGGCATAACAAATCTCGGCCTCCCGTGCGAGTTTGGCCTCGGGCATGTTGGTCATGCCAATCACATCACAATTCCAGGATCGGTAGAGTTCAGATTCGGCGAGGCTGGAAAACTGCGGACCTTCCATCACCAGATAGGTGCCACCGGAAACGGCCTCGACGCCACACTCCTTGGAGGCCTGCGCAAGGTGGTGGCCAAGCCGCGAACAGGTGGGATGGGCCATGGAGACGTGGGCCACGCAACCCGTTGTGAAATAGGATTTCTCTCGGGCAAAAGTCCGATCGATGAACTGATCCACGATCACAAACATGCCGGGGCGTAAGTGTTCACGAAGGGATCCCACTGCACTGACGGAGATGATTTCGGTCACGCCGGCCCGCTTCAGGACATCGATGTTGGCGCGGTAATTGATCTCACTCGGCGGAATCCGGTGGCCGCGGCCATGGCGTGGCAGAAACACCAGTGACTGACCATTAAATTCACCAAACATCAGTTCATCGGAGGGCGATCCAAACGGGGAGTCGACCCGTTGCCACCGGGTGTGGGTCAGCCCATCGATGCTGTACACTCCGCTGCCCCCAATAATGCCGATCACCGGTGCGCGCATTGTAGGATCGGATGTCAAGAGTGATGCCAAATCAGAACGCACGTGTGGCCATGTAGAGGGCCAGCACCAACAGCAGCACCGCAAAGGCCCGTTTGAGAGAGGCCACATTCATCCGATGGGCGGTGCGCGCACCGATGGGGGCGGTTAGCAGCGACGCCACGGCACAGGCGGCCAGCGCGGGCAGATAGATGTAGCCGATCGATCCGCTGGGCAGCCCCGATATTGTCAGACCCGCGATGATGTAGCCGATCAGTCCGCCGGCGGCGATCGGAAAGCCGAGGGCCGCCGAGGTTCCGATCGCCTGGTGCATGGTGACGTTGCACCAGACCAGAAAGGGCGTGGTCATAAACCCGCCACCGGCACCGACCAGGCTGGAGATAAAACCGATGCCACTCCCCACGCCGGCCAGCACGCCGGAGCGGGGCACTTCGCGCGAGGGTTTGGGCTTGCTGGCCGAAAACATTTTGAGGGCCGAGTAGCCGACGAATAATGCAAAAAATATGGCCAGCCACTCGCTTTTTAAGGCGCTTGCAAAATTGGCGCCGATGAACGTGCCCAGAAAGGCACCGATGCCCATCGGTTTTGCGATATCCCATCGGACTTTGCCGCCTTGATGATGGGCGCGCACACTGCCGATGGAGGTGAACAAAATGGTGGTCAGCGATGTGGCCAGTGCCATCTTGATGATCAGGGCGTCGGGAAACTGCGCGAGTGAAAAGAGCAATGTCATGAAGGGCACCAGCATCATGCCGCCGCCCACCCCGAGCAGGCCCGCCAGAAATCCTGTCATGGCGCCAATGCCACACAGCGCGATGAGCATCCACACCATGAGAAACGATTCCCCGGAAATTAAAAGAGTTTTTCCTGGGGGATCAACGCCGCATCCAGGACTTTCGTGATGGCCGCAATCCGTTGAACGGCCTCGTCTTTTTCGCCGGAGGCGCCGGTGTTATCGGAGGCCAACACATCCCGGGCAAGGGTCAGGGCCGCCATCACGGCGATACGATCCACGCCTTGCAAACGACTGGTGGCCTTGACCTGACGCATTCGGGCATCCACGAGTGCCACGCACTCCAGCAGCATGGCTTTGTCGTCGGGGGTGCAGGAGAGCTGGTACGTGCGATCCAGGATCTGGACTTCGATCCGCTCTGAAACGGAATTGGACATAGGGTGCAGGGCCTTCGCGGACTGGGTCACGCCAGTCCGGAAGTGCCCGGCCGGCTTATGACGACGATTTTAGCCGACTCATCAACCCGGATACGAACGGCCAGAAGAACAGGGCGAGCGCCAAGGTCGTGAGCGAACCTACCAGGCCATTCGAGAAGAAGACGGACAGCTCACCACTGGAAGACAGCATGGCCTGACGGAACGACTCCTCGGTTCGGTCGCCCAACACAATGGCGAGCACTAACGGGGCCAAGGGGTACTTCAGCTTCTTAAAGACATAACCGATGATGCCAAAGACCAGCATCATGTAGATATCAAAGATGGAGGTGTGGACCGTGAACGCGCCGACCGCACAGATTGCCAGGATGACGGGTGCGATGATGGAAAACGGGATGCGCAGAATCGCCGCAAAGTAGGGCACAAACGCCAGCACCACAATAAATCCCACGATGTTGCCCAGGTAGATGGACGCAATCAGGCCCCAGACAAAATCCTTTTGTTCGGTGAACAACATGGGGCCCGGCTGCAACCCCCAGATCAACAGTCCGCCCAACAACACGGCCGCCGTGGGAGATCCCGGAACGCCCAGTGTCAGCATCGGCAGCAGGGCACTGGTGCCGGCGGCGTGCGCCGCCGTTTCCGGAGCGACCACGCCTTCGACCTGTGGCCGCTGAGTGGAACCGAAATCATTGGGCCGCTTGGACATGCGCTGGGCAAGACCATAGGCCATAAAAGACGCCGGCGTGGCGCCGCCCGGCACGATGCCCATAAAGCACCCGACGACGGCACTGCGCAGCGAGGTCAGCCAATAGCGGGGCAGTTCACGCCAGGTGACCAATACGGTTTTGAGTCGAATCTTGGCCTTCGCGCCGCGAAAGCTTAAACCCTCTTCCAGGGTTTGAATGATTTCACTAATGCCAAACAAACCGATCACGGCAATCAGAAAATCGAATCCTTTGAGCAGTTCCACCTGGCCATAGGTCATGCGCAGCGTGCCGGATACCGGATCCTGGCCCACGGCCGCCAGACCAAAACCCAACATCATGGCCGCAATGGTCTTAAACGGCGGGTCACGACTCATGCCGACAAAGGCGCAGAACGTGAGCAGGCAGACGGCGAAAAATTCCGGCGGCCCAAAGCGCAGCGCGAATCCGGCCACGATGGGTGACAGGAAGGTCAACACCAGCGTGGCAATGAGGGCGCCGATGAACGAGGAGGTGAAGGCCGCGGTGAGGGCCTTGCCCGCCTTGCCCCGCTGGGCCAAGGGGTAGCCGTCAAAGGTGGTGGCCACCGACCACGGCTCGCCGGGAATATTAAAGAGGATGGACGTGATGGCCCCGCCAAACAGCGCGCCCCAGTAGATGCAGGAGAGCATGATGATCGCCGAGGTGGGCGGCATGGTGAAGGTCAGCGGCAGCAAGATGGCCACACCGTTGGCCCCGCCCAGTCCGGGCAGCACGCCAATCAATACGCCCAACACCACCCCGATCACCATCAGCATCAGGTTGAAGGGCGATAGCGCCACGCCGAAGCCGGCAATGAGGGAGCTCAGTTCTTCCATGCTTAGACAAATCCGAGGGCGGTTTCGAGTGGTCCCTTAGGCAGCGGAACTTTGAACCAGATTTCGAACATCGCAAACAAAAACACCGACACGCCGATGCTGACTGCGAGTGTTTTGGCGTAAGAGAATCCACCAAGGCGTCGCATGAACCAGGCGATCAGCAAGGTGGATGACAGATAAATACCCGCCCACTTAATGATGATGACGAAGACCGTGGTCGGAATGAGCAAGGCCATCACCATCTTGAGCTGACCACGGGTCAGAAAGGCCTCGGTCACCGATGCCTTGTCACGCAGTGTCGCGATCAGATTGATCACGCAGGAGATGCAGAGCAAGATCCCCACATAAAACGGGAAGTAGCCCGATTGCGGCCCATCGTCGGCCCACGCCATGCCGATGCGTCTGCTGTCAAGAATCATCACCACGCCAAGCCCAAACAGGATGGCGGCGGTGATGATCTCAAGGCTACGGTTGGAGGCGGCGGCCTTGTCGTGGGACTCGGGTGTCATTTCGCGATAAATCCGGCTTCGGTCATGAGCTGACGGTGACGGACCTCTTCCTTTTCTACCCATTTCAGATACTGATCACCGGACATGGACGTGGTGTTGAATGCGCCACGCTTCATGAAGTCCTTCCATTCCTGGGTGTTGCGGACTTTGGCCATGAGATCCACGTAGAACTTCACCTGATCCGGCGTGACGCCGCCGGGCATGAAGATGCCGCGCAACATCACGTAATCCACATCCACGCCGGCCTCACGGCACGATGGAATGTCATTCCATGACTGGGAGGTCGTGACCTTGTCTTTGTAGGGCATGCGCTGGTCATCGAAAACGCACAGGGCGCGCAGCTTGCCGCTGCGCCAGTGTTCGACCGCTTCGATCGGGTTGTTGACGGTGGCTTGCACGTGCTTGCCCACCAGTTGCACGGCCACATCACCACCGCCTTTAAAGGGGATGTAGGTGAACTTGGTGCCGGTCTGTTTTTCCAGGGCCACGGTGATGATCTGGTCTTCCTGTTTAGAGCCGGTGCCGGCCATCTTCATTTTGCCGGGGCCCGCTGCCTTGGTCGCGGCCACGAATTCCTTTGCGGTCTTATACGGCTCCTCGGCATTCACCCAGAGCACGAACTGATCGAGCGCCATCATGGACACGGGTGTTATGTCCTTGTAACTGAAGGGCACACCGGTGGCCAGCGGGGTGGTGAACAGGTTGGACAAGGTGATGATGATTTTATGGGGGTCGCCCTTGGCACCTTTGACTTCCAGAAAGCCTTCTGCACCGGCACCACCGCTTTTATTGACCACCACCATGGACTGCTTCATGAGGTTGTTTTTAGCAATGATGCTTTGAATGAGTCGGGCCATCTGATCCGCACCACCGCCGGTGCCGGCCGGCACCACGAATTCGACGGTTTTGGCGGGCTCCCACGCCCATGCCGCGGGGGTGAGCATGGACAGTCCGCACAGGGCGGTACTGGCCAATAGGAATTTCTTCATTTTGAACAGGCGCATAACGGTCTCCGAAATTGGGTAAGAATAGATCCCTGAGTGTTTTTTATAGTGGCTGCACAGGCTAGCACGCCTTTGAAGCCGCCCGCCGAGGATGAGGGACAACGATGGAAAAGTGGTTCAGATTTACTGAAGCGGATGATCAGCAAAACAGAATCCGGGTGGGGCGGGCCACCGCCGATGGCCAGAGGATCGATGTCCACGAGGGCGCTTCCATTCTGGATCCGGGCGCGTTTTCGGGTCGCACCGTGGCCTTGGATGGGGTGCGGCTGCGCGCACCGGTCTCGCCGACGAAGTTCCTGGCCCTGTGGAATAACTTTCGGGAAATGGCCGCGAAAATCGGCCAGCCAATTCCGCCCGAGCCCCTCTATTTTCAGAAGGCCGCAAACTGCTTTGCGAATCCGGGTGACGCCATCCGAAAACCCGTTTCATATGACGGCAAAGTGGTCTATGAGGGCGAGCTGGGCATCGTGATCGGGAAGACTTGTAAGGACGTGTCCGAGGAGCAGGCGGAGCAATCGATCTTCGGATTTACCTGCGTGAACGATGTCACCGCCATGGACATCATCCAGAAGGATCCGACGTTTCAACAGTGGAGCCGCGCCAAAAGCTGCGACACCTTTGGTCCGGTCGGGCCGTGCGTGACGGTGGGCTGGGATTGGCGGTCGGGTTCGGTGCGCACCGTGGTGGGCGGACGTGAGCGGCAGCACTACCCCTTGTCCGACATGATCTTCACGCCGCCGCAGATCGTGAGTGCCTTATCCCGCGAGGTGACCCTGATGCCGGGCGATATCATTTCATGCGGAACGTCCTTAGGCGTGTTGCCCATGCGACCGAATACGGTGGTGGAGGTCACGATCGACGGCATTGGCACTCTGACCAATACCTACGAGCCCTCCCCGGATGAAGTCCAACGATAGAAAGAGCAGCGATGAAAATTTGTATTGTGGGGGCCGGTGCCATTGGCGGGCTTTTAGGGGCCAGGTTAGCGAAGGCGGGGGAAGACATCACGCTGGTGGCCCGTGGCCCTCAACTGGAAGCCCTGAAGGCGAAGGGCCTTCGGTTCATTGAAGAAGATGGCAGCGAGTTTGTGGTGACGCCGACGGCGGTCGGCAGTATTCGCGAGGCGGGCCCACAGGATGTGATTGTGCTGGGCATGAAAGCCCATCAGGTGGCCGCCGTAGTGCCCGATCTGGCCAGCGCCTATCACCAGGACACCATCGTGCTGACGGCCCAAAACGGCATTCCCTATTGGTACTTCATGAAGCATGGCGGTCCGCACGACGGCAAGGTGATCGAGAGCGTGGATCCCAAAGGCCTGGTCGCCAAGGGCATTCCCATTGAGCGAGTGATTGCCAGCGTGGTCTATCCGGCCGCCGAAATGATTGCTCCCGGTGTGCTCAAACACATTGAAGGCAATCGTTTTTCCATCTCTGAAGTGGACGGCGCCGATACTCCGCGCGTGCGACAGCTCTCCGAGGTGCTCCGAAACGCGGGATTTAAGGCGCCCGTGACCACCGATATTCGCAGTGAGATCTGGACCAAGCTCTGGGGCAACCTGAGTTTTAACCCCATCAGTGCGCTGACCCATGCCACCCTCGTCGACATCTGTCAGTTCCCGATGACCCGGGACCTTGCCGCCAAGATGATGACCGAGGCGCAACAGGTCGGCGAGGCCTTGGGCATTGCATTTCGCGTGTCCTTGGAAAAGCGGATCGCGGGGGCCGAGGCGGTGGGCAAACATAAAACCAGCATGCTGCAGGATGTCGAAATGGGGCGTGCTCCCGAGATCGCTGCGTTGGTGGGGTCGATCATCGAGCTTGGATGCATCGCCGGTGTGCCCACGCCGCATATTCAGGCGGTTTACGCGCTCGTGAGCTTGTTGGCCAAAACCCTGGCCGATGAAAAAGGAAGACTCAAAATCGCGCAGTAACCCCCATGGTTATTCGCCAGAGCCCGTATCACGCCACATTGACATCATCCACCGTCGAATCACAATTTGTACTCATGAAGGATAGAACATGAAAAAACGCGCCTCCTCTCTGGTTGAGCTGTTATCCGCGGGCCATGACACCGCCCCGGTATTCGGTGCCCCGGGCACCCCGGATCTGAGTTACGGGGATCTGCGTAGGCTGATCATCTACTCGGTGAAGAAATTCAATGGGGTTGGCATTGGCCGCAATGATCGGGTGGCCATCGTGCTGAAAAATGGACCGGAGATGGCCGCATCGTTTCTGGCGGTGGCGTGCGGCGCCACGTCGGCGCCACTGAATCCCGCCTATCGTGCAGATGAGTTTGAGTTCTATCTGTCGGATTTGAATGCCAAGGCCCTGGTGGTCGAAAAAGGAAGCGACACACCGGCCATTGGGGTAGCCGAAAAGCTCGGCATCATGATCATGGATCTGGTGCCCACCCCGGAAAAAGGTGCGGGCAGTTTTACGCTGGAGCGACGCGGCACGCAGACATTGACGCTGACCCAGGGCGGTTGGGCCCAACCCGATGATGTCGCCCTGATCCTGCACACCTCGGGCACGACATCACGGCCCAAGATCGTGCCGTTGTCCCACCGTAACGTGGCGGTATCGGCGGGGAACATCGCCGAGACCCTGGCCTTCACCGCGAAAGATCGTGGGCTGAACATCATGCCCTTGTTTCACATCCATGGCCTGATTGCCGGCACCCTGGCGCCGCTGTCCCGTGGCGGCTATTTGTTTTGCTCGCCGGGCTTTAATGCCCTGAGGTTTTTCTCCTGGATGGAGGAGTGCAAGCCCAACTGGTACACCGCCGTGCCCACCATGCATCAGGCGATCCTCACGCGTGCTGCACAGAACAAGGCCACGATTGAGAAGTATCCACTGCGGTTTATCCGCTCGTCGTCGTCATCCCTGCCGACCCAGGTGATTCGTGAAATCGAAGAGGTGTTTAAGGCGCCAATGATTGAGGCCTACGGGATGACGGAGGCCTCCCATCAGATGTGCAGTAATCCCTTGCCACCGAAGGCACGTAAACCCGGTGCCGTGGGCATTGCCGCGGGTCCGGAAGTGGCCATCATGGATGAGAAGGGCCGGTTATTAAAGCCCGGTGATATTGGTGAGATCGTGATTCGCGGTGAGAACGTGACCCAAGGGTACGAGAATAACCCCAAGGCCAATGCCGACGCGTTCACCAACGGCTGGTTCCGCACGGGTGACCAGGGCGTGATGGACAAGGATGGCTATGTGACCCTGACCGGGCGCCTGAAAGAGATCATCAATCGCGGTGGTGAGAAGATTTCTCCCGTCGAAGTCGATGAGGTGTTGATGGATCATCCTGCGGTGATGCAGGTGGTGACCTTCGCGGTGCCCCACGAAAAACTCGGAGAAGAGGTCGGGGCAGCCGTGGTGTTACGCGAGGGGATGGCCGCCACGGATCAGGAGATTCGTGCGTTTGCAGCGACCAAATTAGCCGACTTCAAAGTGCCCCGTAAGATCGTGATTCTTGCGGAAATTCCAAAGGGCGCGACCGGTAAACTGCAGCGCATTGGAATGGCGCAAAAGCTTGGGCTGGTGTGACATCCCTGATCCATCGGGCTGCGGATTCCCATAAGGGCGATCACGGGGCGCTCGGAATTCTGGGGGGTGCGCGTGGCACGGTGGGCGCCGCGTTTCTGTCCGCCCGTTGCGCACTGTTTTCAGGTGCGGGGCGTGTCTATGTCGTGCGGCCCCACTGCAATGATGGGGTGGTGCTTGATCCGGTGGCCCCGGAAATCATGGTGATCGATGTGGATCAGGCCAAATCGACACCGATCACGACCTGGCTCGTCGGTCCCGGATTGGGCATGTCGGATGTGGCCCATCGGTGGTTATCCGAGGTCTTGGGCAGCCCCAAGCCGCTGGTCATCGATGCCGATGCCCTGAATCTGATCGCTGAAGATCCTGCATTGGGTCGGCAGTGCGCGCGTCGATCTGCCCCCACCGTGATCACTCCGCATCCCGGCGAGGCGGCGCGGCTGGCGTCATGTTCCGTCGCGCATGTGCAGGACCATCGCAACACGATCGCCCTTGATCTGGCCAAACGGTTGCGTGCCATCACCGTGCTCAAAGGGCCGGGGACCGTCATCTGCGATGACACGGGTGCGGTGCATATCAACACCACCGGGAATGCAGCGTTAGCAACGGCCGGCACGGGCGATGTGCTGGCCGGCCTCATCGCGGCACTGATTGCACAGGGCATTGCGCCCATGACGGCCGCCCGTGAATCCGTGCGGATACATGGGCAGGCCGCCGAGCATCTGACGGCGGCTTTGGGGGGCCCGGTGGGACTGAGCGCGAGTGAGCTGATCCCGGAAATCCGAGCACTGCTCAATCGCGCTGTGGGTTAACCCTTTAATGCGTTCTTAATCTGCTCTAACGCGCTGGGATCTTCCAGCGTGGTGAGATCCCCCGAGTCACGCCCCTCGGCCAAGGCCTGCATGGATCGGCGCAGCAACTTCCCGGATCGTGTTTTCGGCAGTGTGGTGACAAAGTGCACCCGCGATGGGCGCGCAATCGCACCGAGTTCTTTGTCCACCGTGGTCATGATGGCTTTTTCTTCTGCCGCGCGACCCTCGGGTGATTTAATGGCGTCCAGATTCTTCAGCACGCAGAACGCTAATGGCATCTGACCCTTCAGTGGATCGGCGACGCCGACCACGGCGACCTCGGCGACGTTGGGGTGCACCTGAATGGCCTCCTCGATTTCCCGCGTACCGAGCCGGTGACCGGCCACGTTGATCACGTCGTCGGTGCGGCCCAGAATAAAGTAGTAGCCATCCTGATCGCGGGTGGCGTAGTCAAAGGTGGAGTAATAGCTCTTGCCGGGAACGGCGGTGAAATAGGTTTTTAGAAACCGCTCATCATCGCCCCACACGGTTTGCAGGCAACCGGGAGGAAGCGGGGGCACGGCGCAGAGCATGCCCTTTTCATCGGCACCGACCTCTTCGAAATTGGATTCATGAATCAGCTTGAGGTCATAACCATAGACCGCAAAGCTCGGGCTGCCGAACTTGGTGGGGGTGTCTTCAACGCCATGTTGTGCGGCGAGAATCGGCCAGCCGGTCTCGGTCTGCCAGTAGTTGTCGATGATCTTCGCGCCACCCAATGCCTCGGAGATCCATTTCGCGGTCGGCTCATCGAGGGGTTCACCGGCCAGAAACAGTCGGCGCAGGCACTTGGTGTTGTGCTGGGTCATGTACTTCGGATCCTGTTTTTTCAGCACGCGGGCGGCGGTGGGCGACGAAAACATGGTGGTGGCCCCAAAGCGCTCCACAATGCTCCACCAGATGCCGGGATCCGGGTTGGTGGGCATGCCCTCGTAGACGATGGTGGTCGAGCCGTTGATCAGCGGTGCGTAGACAATGTAGGAGTGCCCCACGACCCAACCGATGTCCGAGGTGCAGAAAAACACCTCGCCTGGTTTGCAGTCAAAGATATGTTTCATCGAGGCGGCCAATGCCACGCAGTAACCGCCCGTATCCCGCTGCACCCCCTTGGGCTTTCCGGTGGTGCCCGAGGTGTACAAAATGTAGGAGGGATCGGTGGCCAGCATCGGCTCGCAGGGCACGGTCGCATCGAGGTGACGTTGACGGAGTTCGGCATAGTCCACATCCCGCCCATCGACCTTGGTCATGCTGGCCAGTCCGCGGTTAATCAGAAGGACTTTTGCGGGTGGTTTTTCCGCGAGTCGGCAGGCCTCGTCCACGAGGTGTTTATAGGGCACCTCCTTGCCGTTGCGCATGCCGGCATCGGCCGAGATCATGACCACTGGCGTGGCATCGTCAATGCGGGCCGCCAGTGATGGCGCGGCAAATCCGCCGAAAACCACCGAGTGAATGGCACCAATGCGGGCGCAGGCCAGCATGGCAAAGATCGCTTCGGCAATCATGGGCATGTAGACGAGCACCCGATCGCCACGCTTCACGCCCAGTGATTTCAGGATTGCTGCCATGGCCTGCACTTCGGTGTGCAGCTCCTTGAAGGAGTAGATTTTCTCTTCTTTGGTTTCGGTGGAAATATAGACCAGTGCCTGCTGATCACCCCGTGCGGCCAGGTGGCGATCGATGGCGTTATGGCAAAGGTTGGTCTTGCCGCCGACATACCATTTGGCAAATGGTGGATTCGAAAAATCCAGAATCTTTTCCGGTTTGGAAAACCAGTCAATGAACTGGGCCTGCTCCGCCCAGAATCCTTCTTTGTCGTCGATGGAGCGCTGATGGAAGGCGCGAACGGTGGCAGTCATGGTGGTCTCCTCGATGGTGTTTTTTTATGGTGTGGTGGTGGGTGTGTACGTCGGCATCATTTCATAGAAAGCACTGCACCAGGCACATAGACGGCACCGTCCATGAGGATGCGTGCGCTGCGGCTCATGATCGCTTTGGTGACGGTCCATTGACCGTTCGTGCAGGTGGCTTGTGCACCCACCCGAAGGGTGCCGGAGGGATGGCCAAAGCGCACGGACTCACGTTCTCCACCGCCGGCGGCGAGGTTCACCAGTGTTCCGGGAATGGCGGCGGCGGTGCCGATGGCCACCGAGGCGGTGCCCATCATGGCGTGGTGCAGTTTGCCCATGGACAGTGCGCGCACGAGCACATCAATATCCCCGGCGCGGATGGATTTGCCACTGGAGGCGACATAGTCCTTCGGTGGTGCGACGAATGCGATTTTCGGCGTGTGTTGACGCGTGGTGGCCTCGGCCAGATCCTGAATCAGGCCCATGCGCAACGCGCCATGGGCCCGAATGGTTTCAAACATGGCCAGCGCGGTCGCATCATTGTTAATGTGGTCCTGCAGCTCGGTGCCGGTGTATCCGATGGCATCGGCGTTGACAAAAATAGTGGGAATGCCGGCATTGATCATGGTCGCCTGGAGTGTTCCCACGCCGGGCACCTCGAGCGTATCGATCAGATGGCCGGTGGGGAACATGGCGCCGCCGGCACCATCGCCGTCCTCATCGGCGGCCGGATCCAGGAATTCCACCTGAATTTCAGCGGCAGGAAAGGTCACACCATCGAGTTCAAAGTCGCCCGTTTCCTGTACCTCGTCCTCGGTGATCGGCACATGGGCAATGATGGTCTTGCCGATGTTGACCTGCCAAATGCGCACGGTGGCCAGCCCATTCTTTGGCACACGGGCCGGATCCAGAAAACCGTGGCGCACTGCAAAGGGTCCCACGGCGGCGGAGAGATTGCCACAGTTACCGCTCCAGTCAACAAAGGCTTTATCGATGGCGACCTGACCGAACAGATAGTCGACATCGTGATCGGGTCGTGTGCTCTTGGACAAAATGACCGCTTTGCTGGTGCTTGAGCTGCCGTTGCCCATGCCATCAATTTGTTTTCCATAAGGATCGGGGCTGCCAATCACGCGCATGAGGATGGCATCGCGCACGGGCCCCGGCTGTTGAGCGGCGGCGGGCAGATCCTGCAAGCGAAAGAACACGCCCTTGGAGGTGCCACCACGCATGTAGGTGGCGGGGATACGAATTTGCGGTAAGTGCGTCATGGTGAGCTAGGCGGCCGCCTCCAGGAAGTCTTGGGCAAAGCGCTGCAATACGCCACCGGCATCGTAGATCGAGACTTCTTCGGCCGTATCGAGTCGGCACAACACGGGCACGGACTCCGTTGCACCGTTTTTACGATGAATCACCAGTGTCAGGGTGGCCCGCGGGGTGCGATCACCGGTCACATCAAAGGTCTCCGTGCCGTCAATGCCCAGCGTCTTGCGCGTGGCGCCCGGGAAAAACTCCAGCGGTAATACGCCCATGCCCACTAGATTCGTGCGGTGGATCCGCTCGAACCCCTCGGCCACGATGGCCTCGACGCCGGCCAGCCGCACGCCTTTGGCTGCCCAGTCGCGTGAGGACCCCTGGCCATAGTCTGCGCCCGCGATGATGATCAAGGGCTGCTTGCGGTTCATGTAGGTCTCAATGGCCTCCCACATCCGCATGATTTTTCCGTCCGGCTCGACCCGCGCCAAGGAGCCTTGCTGAACCTGTCCATCCACCACGACCATTTCATTGATCAGTTTCGGGTTGGCGAAGGTGGCCCGTTGCGCGGTCAAGTGATCGCCACGGTGGGTGGCGTAGGAGTTGAAGTCTTCTTCTGGAAGTCCCATCTTGGCCAGGTATTCGCCGGCCGCACTGTCCAGCAAGATCGCATTAGAGGGCGATAAATGATCGGTGGTGATGTTATCGGGCAGCACGGCCAAGGGGCGCATGGCCGTTAAGCTGCGCTGGCCGGCCAGGGCGCCTTCCCAGTAGGGGGGGCGACGGATATAGGTGCTCATCGGTCGCCACTCATACAGTGGACTGACGGTTTCGCCGGAGTCGGCCCGCGCCGTGAACATCGGATCGTAGACCTTGCGGAATTGTTCGGGCTTCACGCTGGCGGCCACCACGGCATCGATCTCTTCATCGCTGGGCCAGAGGTCCGCCAGGCGAATCTCTCGGCCCGAGGCGTCACGGCCGAGCACATCCTTTTCAATGTCGAATCGAATGGAGCCGGCGATCGCGTAGGCCACCACTAAAGGCGGCGAGGCGAGAAAGGCCTGTTTCGCATAGGGATGGATACGGCCATCGAAGTTGCGGTTGCCGGATAACACGGCGGTGGCATAGAGATCACGATCGATGATCTCTTGTTGAATCTTAGGATCCAGTGCACCGCTCATGCCGTTGCAGGTGGTGCAGGCAAAGGCCACGATGCCAAAGCCCAGTTGCTCCAGTTCCTTCAGCAGGCCGGCCTCCTGCAGGTAGAGGGCCACCGCTTTGGAACCCGGCGCGGTGGAGCTTTTCACCCAGGGCTTACGTTGCAGACCGGCACGATTGGCATTGCGGGCCAGCAGTCCTGCCGCGATCATATTGCGTGGATTGTTGGTGTTGGTGCAACTTGTGATGGCGGCGATGATCACGGCGCCATCGGGCATTTGACCGGCGGTTTCACTGTAGGGTGCGGCGACACCACGTGCGGCCAGATCCGAGGTCGGTAACCGTTTGTGCGGATTAGAGGGCCCCGCCAGATTGCGCACCACGGTGGACAGGTCAAATGACAGCACCCGCTCGTAGTCGGCCTGGCGCATGCCGTCGGCCCACAGGCCCGTGTGCCGGGCATAGGTCTCGACTAAGGTGACGAGCGTCTCGTCACGGCCGGTCAGTCGCAGGTAACGGATGGTCTGCTCATCAATGTAAAACATGGCGGCCGTGGCACCGAACTCGGGCGCCATGTTCGCGATGGTGGCCCGATCCCCCAGGGTCAGGTTGGAGGCGCCCTCACCGAAAAATTCCAGATAGGCCGAGACGACGCGTTCCTTGCGCAGGAACTCCGTCAGGGCGAGCACGATATCGGTGGCGGTGATCCCGGGTGCCGGTTTTCCGGAGAGTTTCACGCCGACAATGTCGGGCAGCCGCATGTAGGAGGCACGGCCAAGCATGACGCTTTCCGCCTCTAAGCCGCCCACACCAATGGCGATCACACCGAGCGCATCGACCATGGGCGTGTGACTGTCGGTGCCCACCAGCGTGTCGGGATAGGCCACTCCCCGATCGACCTGGATCACGGGCGACATGCGCTCCAGGTTGATCTGGTGAAGAATGCCGTTGCCTGGCGGAATGACATCGACGTTGCGAAATGCCTTGCGTGTCCACTCAATAAAGTGAAAGCGGTCTTCGTTGCGCCGCTCTTCAATGGCACGGTTTTTCTCAAACGCCTGCGGATCAAAGCCGCCGCACTCCACGGCCAATGAATGATCCACCACTAACTGAGTGGGCACCACGGGGTTGACCTTGGCGGGATCGCCGCCCTTGTCGGCGATGGCATCCCGCAGGCCGGCGAGATCCACCAGCGCGGTCTGACCCAGAATGTCGTGGCAGACCACACGGGCTGGAAACCAGGGGAAATCGAGGTCGCGTTTGCGTTCGATGAGCTGCCGGAGGGAGTCGGTCAGGGCCGCGGGATCGCAGCGGCGGACCAGGTTTTCGGCCAACACCTTGGAGGTGTAAGGAAGGCGGTCGTAGGCGCCCGGGGCGATGGCATCGACGGCTGCTTTGGCATCGAAATACTCGAGTGTGGTGCCGGGCAGGGGTTTGCGGTAGGCGGTGTTCACAGCGGATCTCCTTCTATCGGCGTGCGCGCGCTGTGCACGCCATCGTCTACAGGTAAGGCTTATTTACGTTTGTCGATGGGCACGAATTTCTGGTCTTCCGGACCGGTGTAATCGGCACTGGGACGAATAATTTTTCCGTCAATGCGCTGCTCGATCACATGGGCACTCCAGCCCGAGGTGCGTGCGATGACAAAGAGTGGGGTGAACATGGCGGTGGGCACTCCCATCATGTGGTAGCTCACTGCGGAGAACCAGTCGAGATTGGGAAACATGTTCTTGGCGTCCCACATCACGGTTTCCAAACGCTCTGCGATATTGAACATTTTCATGTCATTGGAGATGCGCGAGAGTTTGCGGGCCACTTCCTTGATGCACTTGTTACGCGGGTCAGCAATGGTGTAGACCGGATGACCAAATCCGATGACCACCTCTTTGTTCTCGACGCGGCGTCGAATGTCGGCCTCGGCCTCGTCGGCGGTGTTGTAGCGTTTCTGAATCTCGAAGGCCACCTCATTGGCGCCGCCATGCTTGGGGCCGCGCAGGGCGCCGATGGCACCGGTGATGCAGGAATAAAAATCCGATCCCGTGCCGGCGATCACCCGTGCCGCAAACGTCGAGGCGTTGAACTCGTGTTCGGCATACAGAATCAGCGAAGTGTGCATGGCCTGCACCCATTCCGGGGAAGGGGGCTTGCCATGGAGCAGGTGAAGAAAGTGCCCGCCAATTGAATCATCGTCGGTGTCGACATCGATCATTCTGCCGTTGTGGCTGTAGTGATACCAGTAGAGCAGTATTGACCCCAGGGAGGCCATCAGCCGATCGGCGATATCCCGCGCACCCGGCGCGTTGTGATCGTCTTTCTCCGGAAGAATGCAGCCCAGGGCGGACACTCCGGTGCGCATCACGTCCATCGGATGGCTGGAGGCCGGCAGGGCTTCCAGGGCGGTCATGACATTGGCCGGTAGGCCCCGAAGTGCACGCAGTTTGGTTTTATAACCGGTGAGCTCTGCACGATTGGGCAGCTTGCCGTGCACCAGAAGATAGGCGATCTCTTCGAACTCGCAGACATCGGCCAGGTCCAGAATGTCATAGCCGCGATAGGCCAGATCATTGCCGGTGCGGCCCACGGTGCACAAGGCGGTGTTGCCGGCGGTAATGCCGGAAAGGGCAACGGATTTTTTGGGTTTCGGTGTGGCCAGGGATGCTTCTTTTGTCATGGAGAGACCTCGTGAGGGTACGGAGTTATTTTTTCTGGAATAAGGCATCGAGTTTGTTCTCGAAATCCCAGTATCCAATGGCGTCGTAGAGTTCCTGGCGGGTCTGCATGAGCGCCACGACATTTTTCTGTGTGCCGTCTCGCCGGACGGATTCATAGACGGTCTGGGCCGCCTTGTTCATAGCGCGAAACGCCGACAGCGGGTAGAGCACCATGGCCACGTCTGCACCGCGCAGCTCATCGACGGTGTACAGCGGCGTACTGCCGAATTCGGTGATGTTGGCCAGCACCGGCACCTTGACCGCTTTTGCGAAGTCTTTGTACATCGAGAGTTCGGTCATCGCCTCCGGAAAGATGGCGTCCGCCCCGGCGTCGACGCAGGCACAGGCCCGATCGATCGCCGACTGCAGGCCCTCGACGGCCAGGGCATCGGTGCGCGCGACGATCACAAAATCAGCATCCGTTTTGGCGTCGACCGCGGCTTTGACCCGATCGACCATTTCGTCCTGGGTCACGATCGCCTTGCCCGGCCGATGGCCGCAACGTTTTGCGCCGACCTGATCCTCGATGTGCATGGCCGCGGCCCCAAACTTGATCATCGATTTAGTGGTGCGGGCGATGTTGAAGGCCGACGATCCAAAACCCGTGTCCACGTCCACCAGCAGCGGTGTGTCGCAGACGTCGGTGATGCGGCGCACGTCCGTGAGCACGTCGTCCAGGTTGGAGATGCCCAGGTCGGGCAGGCCCAGTGACCCGGCGGCCACGCCGCCTCCGGAGAGGTAAATGGCCCGAAAGCCCGCGCGCTTGGCGAGCAAGGCGTGGTTGGCGTTGATCGCGCCGATGATTTGTAACGGGTGCTCTTCTGCCAACGCGTCGCGAAAGCGACGGCCGGCCGATGCGTGCGGCTGCGACATGACTTCTCTCCCTGATTGAGTGCCCACCGGAAATTCGGATGCTCGGTGATGGGGTACCACTTATAGTGACAACGCTTGTCCGCACGATACTCCCGCCCTGCGGCCCTGAGAATCCGTCATTTCGGGGCGAGCCTTCGTCATTTGCGAAGGCTCGCGGGTTTCGTTAGATTATCGCCATGTTCAATCCCAGCAAAGACGATGTGCGCCGGTTCTTCTGTGAGGCCTGGGCCAAGCATCAGGCCCGCGCCCCCCTCACCGATCTGGAGGCCCTGGCCGCCGACTGGATGGGGCAGCATCCGGAATACCACGATGATCTGTCGGACGTGGCCCAGGCCTTGGCCAAGGATTATTCCGTCGAGGCCGGGGTCACCAATCCGTTTCTGCATCTGGCCATGCACCTCTCCATTGAAGAGCAGGTGTCCATTGATCAACCGTTTGGCATTCGGGCAGCGTTCACGCGACTGGCCCAGCGCCTGGACAGTCGTCATGAGGCCATGCACGTGGTGATGGAGTGCCTGGGAGAGGAGCTCTGGAAAAGCCAGCGCACGGGCGCGGCCATCGATGGGGTGGCCTATGTGGAGGCGGTGAATCGGCGTGCGCAACGATAAGGTCATCAACCCGCAGCGGGTGGACTTTCTGACACTGAAGTTGCTGTTGGCCGTGGCCCAGAGCGGCTCCATCACCAAGGCGGCGGAGGGGCTGCATCTGGCCTTGGGGGCGGCCAGTACGCGGATTCGGGACTTGGAGGAACGGATGGGCGTGCCGCTTTTAGTGCGGCATGCCCGCGGAGTGCGATTCACCGAGGCCGGCAATGCGGTCTTGCATCATGCACGCTCCATTGAGCGTGAACTGGCCCAGATGGAATTCGAGGTGAGTGACTTTGCGGCGGGCATCGCGGGTCATGTGCGCATCGTCGCGAACGCGAGTTCGATTGCGACCGTATTGCCCACCGATCTGACAGCGTTTTTAAGGCTGCATCCCAGGGTGCGCATCGATCTGTCGGAACACACGAGCCGTGACATCCAGCAACGGGTATCGGATGGGGATGCCGACATTGGTGTCTTTGCGGGGGAGGTGTTGCGTGATCAGTTACACGTACTGCCATATCACCAGGACACGCTTGTGGTGATGGTGCCCAACGATGCGCGTTGGACGGCCATTGAGGCGATCACCATGCCGGCACTCCTGGAAGAGGATTTAATTCTGCTGCAAGAGGGCGGATCGATTCAGGAGTGGCTGGTGAACCTGGCGCGCACCGTTGGAGTGGCCCCACGGGTACGGGTGCAGGTGAAAGGGTTCGATGCCATCTCGCAGCTGGTGGCGGCCGGTCTGGGCATCACGGTGCTGCCTGACCGTGTCGCGCAGCGATTCAGTCGATTGCTTGGATTTAAGACCTTGCCGATCACGGATGTGGACACGTCACGGGCTCTCTCCATCTGTCATGGCGACACCAAACGCCTGTCGCCCGCCGCCTTGGATCTGTTGGGATTTTTTACTCGGGCGGCAAAGACTTTTGACGGTACTCACAGCAGTCATTGATCGGACATCGCCAGCATTGAGGCGTGCGCGCCTTGCAGATGTAGCGGCCGTGAAGAATGAGCCAGTGGTGGGCATGCCGCTTAAATTCCGACGGCACAGTGCGCAACAGGCGATGCTCCACCTCCAGCACCGTTTTTCCCACGGCGATCCGGGTACGGTTGGCCACGCGGAAAATGTGCGTGTCCACGGCGATCGTGTCCCAACCGAAGGCGGTGTTGAGCACCACATTGGCGGTCTTGCGCCCCACGCCAGGAAGGGATTCCAGTGCCTCACGATCTTCCGGGACCTGACCCCCATGGTCGCGACACAGCATCGCGCAGGTCTGGATCAGATGACGGGCCTTGGTGCGGTATAAGCCAATCGTGCGAATAAAGGGTTCGAGACCGACCGTGCCCAGGGCGAGGATGGCGGCGGGCGTGTTGGCCACGGGAAAGAGTCGTCGTGTGGCCGCGTTGACGGAACGATCGGTGGCCTGGGCCGAGAGCAGCACGGCCGTGAGCAGTTCAAACGGCGTGCTGTATTCCAGCTCGGTGGTGGGGTGGGGATTGAGGGCGGCGAGCCTGCGAAATATCTCGGCCCGAATCTCGGCGTTCATGGACGGCGCTGTGCGGCACGTGCACGGGCCTTCGCCAGCACACTGGCCAATCGATCGGCGTTCGGTGCGGTACGGGTCGCGGCCATGGACTCCTGATGCAGGCGCTCTTGTCGCGCCTCATATCGGATCCGCGCCGTCTGTGCGGCATGGGGTGGCCATTCGGCACTGCCGATGCACGGTGCCAGGGTGATGCAATCGACGGGACAGGGTGCGATGCAGAGTTCACATCCCGTGCAGGCATCGATCAGCACGGTGTGCATGGCTTTGAATCCGCCGACAATGGCATCGACGGGGCAGGCCCGGATGCACAGGGTGCATCCGATGCATCGTGACTCATCAATGATCACGCGCTCTCGGGGTTTTTCCTGTCCATGGGCAGGATTGAGCGGCGCGTAAGGCTTGCCAGTGAGTTCGGCGAGTCGACGAATGCCGGCATCACCGCCCGGTGGGCATTGGTTGATGTTGGCCTGCCCCTGCGCGATGGCCTGCGCGTAGAGACGGCAGGCCGGATAACCACAGCGCGTGCACTGCGTCTGAGGCAGGACGTCGTTAATGACGTCGGATAAATTCGGCGATTTTGGGTGCGACCTGTTCACGCCAACGTCGTCCACTGAAAATGCCGTAGTGGCCCGCCTTCGGCACCACCATGTCCTCCTGACGATGGGATGGAATGCCGGTGCAGAGGTCATGGGCGGCCTGGGTCTGGCCGGGGCCGGAGATGTCATCGAGCTCCCCTTCGACGGTCAGCAGTGCGGTTCGGGTGATGTCTTGCGGACGAACCGGTTGGCCACGCACCGTCCAGGTGCCGCGCGGCAGAGCATGCTCCTGAAATACGACACGAATCGTGTCCAGATAAAACTCTGCCGCGAGATCCAGCACGGCGTTGTACTCGTCGTAAAACGCGCGATGACTGTCCGCACTCTCGCCGTCACCTTTGATCAGTTGAAGGTAATAGTCGTAATGGGAGGTCAGGTGACGATCGGGATTCATTGCCACAAAACCGGCGTGCTGCAGAAAACCGGGGTAGACCTTGCGCAGGTAGCCCGGGTATTTCGAAGGGACCGTGTAGATCACATGGTTTTCAAACCACTGATACGGCTTTTTGGTGGCCAGATCATTGACCGAGGTGGGGCTCTTTCGGGTATCGATCGGACCCCCCATCATGATGATCGTGCGCGGCGCGGCCGGATGCCCCTCACTGGCCATCAGGGAGACGGCGGCGAGCACGGGGACCGTGGGCTGACACACCGACATCACGTTTAAGTCCGGACTCAGGGCAGCGATGAATTCCTTGATGTAGTCGACGTAGTCATCGAGGTGAAACGGCCCGTGGCTCAACGGCACCATGCGGGCATCGATCCAATCGGTGATGTAGACCTCGTGATCGGACACCAGCGTGCGGACCGTGTCGCGCAACAGCGTGGCGTGATGGCCCGACAGGGGAGCGACCAACAGAATTTTTGGGTCTGCTGGGCCGGCGTGCCCATCGGGAAACTGACGCGCGAAATGCAGCAGTTTGCAAAAGGGCTTTTCCAGGACCACGTGCTCGGTGATGGCCACCTCCCGGCCATTGATCACCGTGTGTCCAATGTCAAACGCGGGCTTTTGGTATTCCTTGCCAATCCGATGCACCAGATCAAACGTGGCCGCGAGCCGCTTGGAAAACGGCATGTAGGCCAAGGGGCTGTAGGGGTTGGTGTAGATCTCGGAACCTGCACCCGCCAACCGACTGATGGGGTGCAAGATCGAACGTTGAATCTCGTGAAGTTGGTAGAGCAAGTCTGGGCTCCCGTTATGCGGGCTGATCTTACCAGTAGTTCTCGACGGCGATCTGGCCGGGCGCCGACTGTCGACTCGTGCGAAATCCGCGTGCCTTCAGGATGCGACGGGTGTCATCGACCATCTCAGGATTTCCGCACAGCATGATGCGGGAGTTGTCCAGGTCAAGTCTCAGTCCCGCGCGTTCCTCCAGCGCACCGCTCTCAATCAACTGCGTGATGCGTGACGACAACACGCCTGGAATCGTGTCCCGTGTGACCACAGGTATGTAGATCAATTTATGCGCGTGCTCGGCAAACAGGTCGTGGGTGGCCAGCGCCTGGATGTGATCCCGATAGGCGAGTTCGACGGATTCGCGCACGCTGTGCACCAAGACGATGGTGGCGTAGCCTTCCCATGCCGCGGGGTCGGCCAGTATGGATAGAAAGGGTGCAATGCCAGTGCCCGTGGATAACAGCCACAGGTCACGCCCTTGCGTAAAGCGCGACAGGGTCAGAAACCCGTGGTTCTGTTTTTCGATCAGCAGCCTGTCGCCCACCGTTAAACGGGCCAGTTGCGTGGTGAATTCCCCATCGGGCACGACGATGGAGTAAAACTCGAGCGTGTCATCGTACGGCCCAGAGACCATGGAATAAGCGCGCCAGGCGATGCTGCCATCGGGCTTTTCGACGCCGAGCCGGGCAAATTGTCCGGCGGTGAAACGATAGGACTTGGGGCGGGTGATGCGAAACGAAAAAAGATGTGGCGTCCAGGGATGGATCCAGGTGATCGACTCGCGTGTGAATCGTTCTTCCGCTGTGACGGTCACCGCTCGAGCAGTCCGCGCTTATCTTTGACGTCGGCCCATTGGTCGGCGTCCTCGAAGTGGGCTTCCATTCGGCTGATGGTGGGCCACTCGCGGGAGAGATCCGCGTTGATGGCGATGAAGTCTTTTTGATCGTCGGGGACATCTTCCTCGGCATAGATCGCGTTCACCGGGCACTCCGGGATGCAGACTGCACAGTCGATGCACTCGTCCGGGTCGATCACCAGGAAGTTGGGGCCCTTGCGGAAACAATCCACGGGGCAGACATCAACGCAGTCCGTGTAGCGGCATTTGATGCAGGATTCGGTGACGACGTGGGTCATAGGAATTCGGGGCTCGTTGGGGTAAGTTCTGTTTTGGCGCACCGCACGGCGCAGTACACTTGCCCATTCTAGCGAACTTAACCGCGGGATTACCCTTGCTATTTATCAATAGGATCTGATTCCCATGCCCGATAAACCGCCTTTGGAAGGTCTGGATACCACGCAAGCCCGGGCCCGCATTCTGTCCAGAATTCGTGCGGCCCAGGGCCGTCCCGCACAGGCCAAAGCGCGCGAGGAAGAACTGAATTACAACTACATGGCCCAGAAGGTCGTGGGCCCTCAGCCGCCCGTGGGCGAGGATCTGGTGGCGCGTTTTGTGGCGCAGTCCGAACGTCTGCAGAGCACCGTGGACCAGGTGCGGTTCCTTAAGGATGTGCCAACTGCTGTGGCGCGCTACCTCCGTGAGCGCGGATTGGGAACTCGGGCGATTGCATGGAAATCCTATCTTCGGCTCGCCTGGGCGGCTGCGGGTTTGACTGTGGAGGCCCGTGCTCCCGTGCGTGACGAGCCTGCACCGGATCTGGTGGGCATCACCGGATGCTTTGCCGCCATTGCCGAAACCGGCACCCTGGCCCTGCTATCGGGCCCGGACACGCCCGCGTCCATGGCCTTATTGCCGGAGACCCATGTGGCCGTGGTGGCCCGTTCCCGCATCGTGCGTCACATGGAAGATGTGTTTGCGTTGTTGCGCCACGAACGCGGCGCGCCGCCGCGTGCACTGAACTTTATTTCGGGACCGTCGCGCACGGGGGACATCGAGCAGACGATTGTGCTGGGTGCCCATGGCCCGTATCGCGTGCATCTTGTGCTGGTGGAAGGCATCTGATGGCAAAACCAACCTTGGTGGTGACCCGGCGCATCTATGACCATGTTCTGGCGCCGCTGCAACAAACCTTTGATGTCGTGGCCGATAACCAGGCGACCGATACGCCCTGGACGCTCGAGCAGATGCGCGCCCGGGTAGCCAATGCCGATTACGTGCTGTGCTCGGTGGCCGACAAGGTGGATGCCAGTGTCATCGCCGCGGCCACCCGCGTGAAGGTGATCGCCACCGGCGCAGTGGGCTACAACAATATTGACATTGCGGCCTGCCAGGCGCGCGGCATTCGTGTGACCAACACACCCGATGTATTGACGCAGACCACGGCGGATTTCGGTTTCGCCCTCATGATGGCCACGGCACGACGCATTCCGGAGGCCGAGCGTTACGCCCGAGCGGGCCAGTGGACAGGATGGGCGTTCGATCAGTTCACGGGCCGGGACCTGCACCACGCCACCTTGGGCATTATTGGCATGGGCCGCATTGGCGGTGCGATCGCCAAACGTGCTCAAGGCTTTGACATGCGTGTTATGTATCACAACCGTAATCGCAGTGAACGCGACCTGGGTGCCACCTGGGTGGAGCGCGATACCCTGTTGAAGGAATCCGATGTGGTGATGCTGGTCGTGCCCTACAGCGCGGCGACCCATCATCTGATCGGTGCGGGCGAATTGGCATTGATGAAATCCACCGCCATGCTGATCAATATTGCGCGGGGTGGTGTGGTGGACGATCAGGCGCTGATTGCCGCACTTCAGGAGAAGCGGATTGCGGCCGCGGGTCTCGACGTGTTTGAGAATGAACCCGCCTTCGATGCCCGGTTTCTGGAATTCGACAATGTGGTGATCACCCCGCACATTGCCAGCTCCTCCAAGGCCACCCGCGGCGCCATGATGCAGCTGGCGGCCGATAACCTGCTGGCCCACGCCAAGGGGCTGCCCCTGTTGACCCCCGTGGCCTAGGGCCGTCCGAGGCCCGCCCCGGCCCACGGTTTCTCCTAAGTCCTTGTTTCTGCTACACTTCTTTTTCCCTTGCCACACGACCTCGGGCTTGAAAAAGAGAGCCCTGCCAGCGGGTGCTGGCCCCATTTCAGGCGGTGGCGTTAACCATAAGGAGCAATCGTGCGTCATTACGAGATCGTTTTTATTGTCCATCCCGACCAGAGCGAGCAGGTGCCGGCGATGGTCGAGCGCTACAGCAGCATCGTCACGTCCAAAGGCGGCAAGGTGCATCGCACCGAAGACTGGGGTCGCCGTCAGTTGGCCTATCCCATTGAGAAAGTGGCCAAAGCCCACTACGTGCTCATGAACATCGAGTGTGGTCAGCCTGAAATGGATGAGCTTGACCATGCTTTCCGGTTTAACGATGCCGTGTTGCGTCACCTGGTCGTGGCGATGAAGAAGGCCGAGACGGGCCCGTCGCCGATGATCAAGGTCATTCAGCGCGAAGAGGCCCGCAAAGCGGCCTCCGAGATTCCGGCAGCGGCCTGATCGGGGCGCGTGGCACGGTGAACCGGACGGTTCTGTCGGCAACGCTGGTCGAAAAAAAAGCCAAGCGTTTTACCCCCGCAGGATTACCGGTTCTTGAGTGTCAGGTGCAGCATGAGGCCGAGGTCCTCGAAGCCGCCGCGATGCGACACCTTCAGTTTGAGTGTCGGGTCAAAGCGGTCGGAGAGGTGGCGGAACGGATCGAACAGGCCCCTCTGGGATCGGCCCTTCTGCTCACTGGTTTTCTAGCCCCCGCGCGACAGCACAGCAAACAACTGATTTTTCACATTACAGATTTTGAATTGGAGTAACGATCATGGCATTTAATAAAAAGTTCGATAAAAACAAGCGTCCCCGTCGTCCTGCGCAGTCCGCGCTGTTTAAGCGTAAGCGGGTCTGCCGCTTCACGGCCGAAGGCGTCGAGCAGATTGACTACAAAGACATCGACACCTTGCGTGACTTCGTCACCGAGACCGGCAAGATCATCCCGGCGCGCATTACTGGCACCAATGCCCGATACCAGCGTCAGCTCACCACGGCCATCAAGCGGGCACGCTTTCTCGCGTTGATCGCGTTCACCGACAACCACTAATCTCAACGCACAGAATTAAGGATTCAACATGCAAGTCATTCTTTTGGAAAAAGTTGTGAACCTGGGTGGGCTCGGCGATGTGGTGCGCGTCAAAGACGGTTTCGCCCGTAATTTTCTGATCCCGCAGGGCATGGCCCGCCGCGCCACCGAGGCCGCGATTGCGGATTTCCAGGCCCGTCGCGCCGAGCTCGAGAAGGCACAGGCCGAGAAGCTGGCCGCGGCCACGGCCCTGGGCAATAAGATGTCGGGCCTGGTGCTGGAAGTCAGTCAGAAGGCGGGTGTGGACGGTCGACTGTTTGGATCCGTGACCAATTTCGATATCGCCGAGGGATTAAAGGGCAAGGGAATTGAGGTGGCCAAGGCCTGTGTTCGTCTGCCCAATGGACCGTTAAAAACGGTCGGCGATCACCCGGTGCAAGTCGCGCCGCATACCGATGTGGTCGCGGACATTACGGTTCGCGTGATTGGCGAGACCGCGTAACGTCTTCACGGCCGTCGCGGTTTAATCAGGGGGCATCGACACCCGCATGGACAGCCAGGCGCTTGCACTGCGGGTCCCCCCGCATTCCATTGAGGCCGAGGCCTCTGTTCTCGGCGGCCTGCTGCTCGATAACAGCGCCTGGGATCGCATTGGCGATCTGGTGAACGCCCATGATTTTTACCGGGCCGATCACCGCATCATTTTTGAGTCGATCGCCAAACTGATTGATGCAGGTCGCCCGGCCGATGTGGTGACGGTGTTTGAGTCGCTGCAGAGTCTCGGCCGCGCCGACGAGGTGGGCGGCGTGGCCTATCTCAATACGCTTGCCCACGAAACGCCATCGGCGGCAAACATTCGTCGCTACGCGGAGATCGTTCGGGATCGCGCCATACTGCGTCATCTGGTGTCGGTGAGCGATCAGATCGCCACTCAGGCCTTGAACCCGGCCGGTAAGGAAACCCGTCAGATTCTGGATGAGGCCGAAAGCCAGATCTTTCAGATCGGGGAGGCGGGCTCGCGCACCTCGGGAGGGTTTCAGGATTTCCACACGGTACTGGCCCGCGTGGTGGAAAAGGTCGATGATTTGTATCAGAGTCCGAACGCTTCGGATGTCACCGGTGTGCCCACGGGTTACCTTGATCTCGACCAGAAAACGGCCGGTATGCAACCCGGCGATTTATTGATCGTGGCCGGCCGACCCAGTATGGGAAAGACGTCGTTGGCGTTAAACATTGCGGAACACGTGGCGATTGCCGAGCAGGCCCCGGTGGCGGTGTTCAGTATGGAAATGGGTGCGGAACAGTTGGCCATGCGTGTGCTGTGCTCCGTGGGCCGTCTTGATGCCCAGAAGGTGCGCACGGGCCGATTATCCGAAGACGATTGGACGCGTTTAACCCAGGCGATGGGAAAGATGAAAGGGGCGCGGCTCTACATTGATGAGACCCCCGCTCTGAATCCGCTCGAGTTGCGTTCGCGTGCACGTCGCTTATCCCGACAGTACGGTGGACTGGGACTGATTGTGGTGGATTACCTGCAGTTGATGAGTGCATCGAGCAGCGGTGAGAACCGCACCACCGAGATTTCTGAAATCACCCGTTCGCTGAAGAGTCTGGCCAAGGAGCTGGGCTGCCCGGTGTTGGCCTTGTCCCAGTTAAACCGCACGGTGGAGCAGCGCACGGATAAGCGTCCGGTGATGAGTGACCTGCGTGAATCCGGTGCCATTGAGCAGGACGCAGACGTCATTATTTTTATTTATCGCGATGAGGTCTATCGGCCGGATACCCCTGATAAGGGTGTGGCGGAGATCATCATTGCCAAACAGCGGAATGGTCCGATCGGTACCGTTCGCCTGACTTTCCTGGGTCAGTACACCAAGTTTGAAAACTTTGCCCCGCCCGCGCCGACGGGCTATTCATCGGAGTACTAAGCATGCAGACCTTGCCCGTGATCGATACCCCTTCGCTGGCCATCGCCGGCAGCGCCACCCGTTTCCCCGTTCGCCGTGTCTATTGTGTGGGACGCAACTACGCGGACCACGCGAAGGAAATGGGAGCCAGTGGCCGTGAACCGCCATTCTTCTTTTTTAAACCTGCCGATGCGCTGTTCAATGTGGCGGCCGGTGCCACCGAGAACTGGCCTTACCCCACGCTCACCCAGGACCTGCACCACGAAGTGGAGTTGGTGGTGGCGATCGGCCGAGGGGGGCGTGACATTACGCCCGATCAGGCCATCAATCACATCTGGGGATATGCGATCGGGTTGGACATGACCCGTCGTGATCTGCAGGCACAAATGAAAAAAGAGGCCAAACCCTGGTGCATTGGAAAAGGGTTTGATCATGGTGCGCCGATTGGCCCCCTGGTTCCCCGCGAGGTGACGGGAGAGATTGCCGCGGGCCCGATTCAACTCGAGGTCAATGGTGAGCGACGTCAGACCGGCGATATCTCGGACATGATTTGGAACATCCGTGAGGTGATTGCCCATATCTCCAAGGCCTGGGAACTCAAGCCTGGCGATCTGATTTTTACTGGAACCCCGGCAGGCGTCGGGGCCGTGAAGCGGGGCGATCTGCTCTCGGTGCAGGCCACCCAGGTGGGCGGGTTCTCGATCCGCGTGGTCTGAGGATACGACCGGGCCGCGCCATGCGGTGCGGCCCCTTGCGTTCGGTATCGAGGGGATGCGATCCTGATGCCACTCGCGCAGAACACGATGCTTCGACTCCACAGTTACTTTCGCTCGTCCGCCTCTTACCGGGTTCGGATTGCCTTGGCCCTCAAGGGGTTGAATTACGAGGTGGTGCCCGTGAACCTGCGCGAGGGCGTACAACAGGGAGACACCTATCGCGCCCTGAATCCCGAGGGGTTGGTGCCCCTTTTGGAAGACGGCGGGATTCGAATTGCACAGTCCATGGCGATCATGGAATACCTCGAGGAGCGGTTTCCGACGCCGGCCCTGTTGCCCAACGATCCCGTGGGCCGTGCGCGCGTGCGTGGACTGGCGCAGCTGATCGCCTGTGATGTCCATCCGTTAAACAATCTTCGCGTCTTGCAGTATCTGATCGGGCCGATGGAGGTCACACGATCGAATAAGGATCGTTGGGTTGCCCATTGGATTACACAGGGCATGGCCGCGGTGGAACATCGGTTGGCCGAGGCGCAGACCGGAGCGTTTTGTCATGGGGATCATCCCGGTATGGCCGACTGTGTCCTGGTGCCGCAGGTGGCCAATGCGCAACGCATGCAGGTGGATCTGAGCGACATGCCGCGTGTCCTGGAGATCACTGAGCGCTGCCTGCAGTGGCCGGCATTTCAGTTGGCGCATCCCTCGTTATGTCCGGATGCGTCCGGCGCTGTGTGATGCGATCCTGGTGGCGGCTGTCGATGGCGGTGGCGTTGGTGCACCTGGCATTGATGGCCGCTCTGGTGTTGTGGGGGCGGCCGCGAACCGCGGAGTCGTTGCAGCCCACGATACGCGTGCAGATGATGTCGGCCTCGCCGCGCGAACCCGCGGCGACGGCTCGTCCGCCGGCATCGGTGATTCGTCCCGCCGAGCCGGTGATCCGTCTGGCACCCGCGGTGGCGAGCCGTTCCTCATCGACGATCGGCGCGGTATCGGAGTCGGCATCCGAGCCGGCACCGTCGGTCCCCGCGCGATCATCTTCAGCGGAAGCGATGGGCCTTGCCGACCGTGAGCCGATGGTCGATGCCAGCTATCGTGGCAATCGTGCACCAGAGTATCCGGCCTTGTCCCGTCGCTTGGGAGAACAGGGCGCGGTGGTCTTGCGGGTTTTGATCACCGCGGAGGGTCGGGCATCGGAGGTGATCGTGCTAAACAGCAGCGGATCGGTGCGTTTGGATGAGGCCGCCAAGGCCACGATCCGTGACTGGCGATTCCTGCCTGCGGTGCGTGGGGCACGACCGATCCCCGCGTGGTACGAATGGCGATGGGAGTTCAGGCTTAGTGGATAATCCGGCCATGACCAATTCATCACTGGGCTTGGCCCACATGCTGGAAAATGCCGATGCGGTGATCTGGCTTACGGCCATCACCTTATTCATCATGTCGGTGATCTCATGGACGCTCATCATTGCCAAGGGGCGTTCCACCCAGCGGCTTAGAACGTCCGTGGCCGGTCTGGCAAGCGAGTTCTGGGCGGCCTCGGATCTGAAGTCGGGCACTGCGCAACTGCGTGCGGCCGAGCCCGTTGCGGCCCTTGGCGTGATCGCCCAGGCGGCGATCGAGTTGCAGCAGTCGGGATCGGTCCATGCACTGGATCACCACCTGCGTCACGACGATCGTGTCACCCGCGTGTTGCGCGAAGCGCTCCATCGGGTGCGCGCCAGTCTGGAGTCGGGGTTGGTGATTCTGGCCTCGATTGGCGCGACGGCGCCGTTTGTCGGCTTATTTGGAACGGTATGGAGCATCTACCACGCCTTGATCAGCATTTCGGGCAATGGGCAGATGATGCTGGAGCAGGTGGCCGGTCCGGTGGGCGAGGCCCTGATCATGACCGCGTTCGGACTGTTTGTCGCCATTCCGGCGGTGCTGGCCTACAACATGCTCACCAAGAGTAATCGCACCATCGTGTCCGAGCTTGACGGGTTTGCCAATGACCTGCGGGCCTATCTGAGTCACGCCCAAGGGCGTGGGGCGTAAGCCCAGACCGTCCGCGCAGCACAGGAGCGTTCATCATGGCCATGGGCAAGTTCGAATCCAGCGGTCCCGGGGAGCCCCTCTCGGAGATCAATACGACTCCCCTGGTCGATGTGATGTTGGTGCTGTTGGTGATTTTTATCATCACCGCTCCCCTCATGACCCGCGGGATCGCATTGGATCTGCCGAAGTCCGATACACCGACGGTGACCACACCGCCGCAGACCATCACCGTCAGCATCAACGCCAAGGGCGAACTGTTCCTTGACAAAAAACAGGTGAATGCCGATGCCTTGCGGGCTGCCTTAACGGCGGCAGCGGCGACATCCAAGTCCACGCCGGTGCATCTGCGGGCAGAGCGTGACACCCGTTATGAGTCCGTGGTGGAGGTCATGGCCATGGCCAATGCCCTGGGCTTGAGCCAGTTGGCCTTTGTGACGGATCTGCCAAAGAAATAACGGTCCCATGATCACCGCATGAGCGGGATCAAGGCCAGTGTGCACCCGGGGAATATCACCAGCACAACGATGCGCAGCGCATCGGTCAACAGAAACGGCAGAACGCCGCGATAGGTGGCGGCAATCGGCACATCGCGCACCAGGCCGTTGACGATGATCACGTTTAATCCGATCGGGGGTGCGATCAATCCAAACTGCACCACCATCAATACCAGAATGCCAAACCAGATCGCCTTTTCCTGGGGTAAGAGCCCCCACAGGTCCAGCCCCATGATCACGGGAAAAATCACGGGAATGGTGAGAATGATCATGGAGAGCTCATCCATCACCGAACTGAGCAGCAGATAAAGCACCAGAATGGCCAGCAGAATCGCCAGCGGGCTCAGGGGTAAATGACCCACCCACTGGGCGAGGTCGCCCGGCAGTTGGGTGAGGGCGAGCGCCGTGTTGAGCAGATCGGCCCCGATGAAGATCATGAAAATAAGGGCCGTGGTTTCGGCCGTGGCGCGCACCGCAGCGCTCAGCGTGGAGCGTGACAGAGTGCCGAACGCCGCACTTACGATCACCACCGCGCCCACGCCCACGGCAGCGGCTTCTGTCGGCGTGAACGCGCCACTGTAGAGCCCACCTAACATCACGGCAAAAATCACCACGATGGGCCAGACACGTTGAAGCGTGGCGCGCCGTTGTGTCGATGAGGCGCGTGGCATGGCCGGCATGCCGTGGTGGCGTTGTGCCAGCAGTGCCACCACGGCCATGTATCCCCCGAGGGCCATGAGGGCGGGAATCATGGCCGCCAAAAAAAGTGTGGTGATATTTTGTTCGGCCAACACGGCGTAGATCACCAGCGGCACCGACGGTGGAATGAGAATGCCGAGCGTGCCACCAGTGGCCAGTGTTGCCGAGGCGATGGATCCCGAGTAGCCGCGCCGACGCATCTCGGGATACGCCACCTGCGTCACGGTGGCGGCCGTGGCCACCGAGGATCCGCAGATGGATCCGAACACGGCGCAGGCCATCAAGGACGCAAAGGCCAGTCCGCCGCGCAGATGTCCCACGAGTGCGGCTGCGGCATCGAACAAGGTCTGAGAGAGCCCGCCGCGCACGGCCAACTGACCCATGAATAAGAACAGCGGAATGATGGACAGCTCGTACACACCGAGCCTGGCCATCGTGGTGCCTTTTAACGCCGCCAGCAGTGTGTCGGTGCCGGCGATCATGCCAATGCCCAGCGCCCCGGGGATGAACATGGCCAGGGCAATGGGCATGCGCATGACCATCAGCGCCAGCATCAGGGCGATCATCACACCGGCCAATGCGGGCATGCTCATGGCTCGGCGTGATGTTCCGAGAAGTCCTCATCCGCCGGCCCATGGCCGCGAATGGTTTGCGACAGCGCGATCACGGCCATGAGCGATAGTCCCGGCACCAGGGCGGCGGTGTTTAGCCACAGGGGAATACCGAGAATCATGCTGCCTTGACCGGTGGAAAACGCGCTGATCGCCGCCGATAGTGTGCGCCAGGCCAACACGCCCGCCATCACCGCCATGCCGGCGCACCCGATTTGCGTGAGCCGGTGGCGCACGCTTAGGGGAAGTGAATCGGTAAAAAATCCAACGATCACATGGGCATGACGCCATTGGCACCATGGAAGAAAGCAGCTAATGCTCACGGCCATTAGAAACTGAACCAGTTCGACATCGCCCGCAATGGGCAGACCCAATATCGTTCGGCCTGCCACGCTCAGCATGGTGATCATCACGATCACTCCCAATGCCCATCCGCCGAGCACTGCGAGTCGGTGGGCCGCCACACCCATCATTTGGCGTATTTGCGAATTAGCCGTTTGGCATCGTCAAGCATCGCCTGGCCATTGCCGGACGATGCAGTCATCTGGCGCACCCACTCGTCTGCCAGCGGCTTGGCCAGTTGCGCCATCTGGTCGGCGTGCGCCTCGGACAAGGCGATGATGGTGTTGCCGCGTTGGAGTGCAGGGTCTCGGCCCACGGATGGACTCTGATCCCAGACACGGCCCATCTGACCGGAGAGCTCCAGGCCCGTGGTGCGATCGATCACGGCACGCAGATCGGCGGGCAAGGACTGATAGCGCTTTTCATTCATGGCCATCACAAACACGGCCATGTAGAGCGCGGGACGCGACCGTGGTGTCTCGCTGTGGTAGCGGACCATCTCATGGAGTTTTAAACCGGGCATCACTTCCCAAGGCAGCAGGAATCCGTCGATCACGCCTTTGCTGATGGCATCGCCCACCGAGTTCACCGGCATGCCCACCGGAGTTGCTCCGAGGGCCGACAGCAATTTATTGGTCAGGCGTGTCGGTGCACGCACTTTCAATCCTTTGAGATCTTCGATCTGCCGAATCGGTTTGTCGCGGGTATGAATCACACCGTGGTCATGCGTGGCAAATGCCAGTGGTCGAATGCCCGAAAACTCTTTTCGTCCATGCAGGGTGTAAAACTCCCAGGCGGCTTTGGAAGCGGCCTGGGCACTGGTATTCATGAACGGGAGTTCAAACACCTCCATGGCCGGAAACCGGCCCGCGGTGTAGCCGGGCAGCACGAACACGATGTCGACGGCGCCATCACGCACCTGGTCAATCAATTGTGCCGGCGTGCCCCCCAGCTGCATCATGGGGAAAATCTGGCACTTCAACCGTTGTGCCGACGCCTCGCGCAGTCGATCGCACCACGGTTGAATCATCTTGGCCTGTTGGATGGCGGTGGCCGGAAGAAAATGATGCACGCGCAGAACGATCTCCTGCGCCTGGGCGGCCGTGGACGTTGCAACCATCGCCCATGCCAAAGCGAGCGTGATCCAGCGAAGTCTCACCATGCGCACTGGGCCCTCGGATTAAATAGTGGTGCTCGGCCCAGTGACCATGGGACGCGTGGGCATGGCGCACCATTCGCTCCACGAACCGGCGTAGAGGGCACTGCCCGGAAGTCCTGCAATCTCCATGGCCAGAATGTTGTGGCAGGCGGTCACACCGGACCCGCAACTGTGCACAACGGCCATGGGATCCTGATCGCCGATCAGCGCCAGAAACTCCTCGCGCAACTGCGAGGCCGGTTTGAAACACCCGTTGGGAGCAAGATTGTCGGCAAAAGCACGATTGATCGATCCCGGGATGTGTCCGGCCACGGGATCCAATGGTTCCACGTCGCCGCGGTAGCGCTCCGGCGCACGGGCATCCATCAGAATCGCCAGATCGCGATCCGATCCGGCACCGACCCATGCTTCCACCAGGTCGGCCGTCCATAACGGTGCCAGCGATGGACGCACTGATATTTTTCCGGCCCCTGTCGCTTTAAACGGTTCTTGGGTCAGCGGCCCATCGGCCGCGCGCCATGCCTGCAGACCACCATCGAGCACGCCGCACTTGAGATGACCAATCCAGCGGCATAGCCACCACAGGCGAGATGCGAACATGCCGGCCGACGCATCGTAGCCAACGATCAGGGTGTTTTCGTTAGCTCCTAATGAGGCCAGGCATCGTGCAAATGCGCTGGCCTGCGGCAGGGGATGGCGTCCATTGAGCCCGGTTTTAGGGCCGCTCAGATCCTCTTCGATGCTCAGAAATGCGGCGCCGGGCAGATGCCCGTCGGCATAGGCGCGGGCGCCCGCATCGTGTTGGGTCAGGTCGTGACGACAGTCCACCAGCAGGACATCGTCGTGAAGGCCGACCAGTTCTGTGACCGAGAGGATGGGGTTAATAGTTCACCTGCCGGCGCAGATATTCGTGGAAGTGCAACATGCCATCTTCCATCGGAGACTGGTACGGACCGCTCTCGTTGTCTCCCCGTTGCATCAGAACGCGACGGCCGCGATCCATGCGTTCGGCGATCTCGTCGTCTTCGACGACAGTCTCGTTGTAGGCGGCCTGATGGGCCTCTACGAAGTCCGGCTCGAACAACGCGATCTCTTCCGGATAGTAGAACTCGACGACATTATTGGTCGATTGCGGCCCGTTCGGGTGCAGGGTGCTGATCACCAGAACCTTCGGATACCACTCCACCATGATGTTGGGATAGATGGTCATCCAGATGGCGCCATACGGGGGCAGGCCTTCCGGATGCATGCGCAACACCTGCTCATGCCAACGTCGGTATACCGGCGTGCTGGGGTGCTGCAGATCGGTGATCCCGACGGACTGCACGGAGTAATGTTCTCCGTAGTGCCATTTCAGATTGGAGCAGTCCACAAAGTGACCAAGCCCTGGGTGAAAGGGCACCACATGGTAGTCGTCCATGTAGACCTCGATGAAGCTCTTCCAGTTGTAGTGGCAGAGATGAGACTGCACGCTGTGCAGCACATACCCTGAGAAATCCAACTGCTCCATGAACGGTGTCTGGTCCAGTTCACGCACCATGCGATCGGCGCCCTCAAAGAGCAGCCCATTCCAGCGCGTGAGCGGATGGGATTTCAGATGACGACAGGGGTCTTGGGCGAAGTGGGGTGCACCGATCAGTTCCCCCGAGAGTCCGTAGGTCCAGCGATGCAGCGGGCAGACGATGGCATCGGTCTGTCCACGCCCCTCGAGCATGATCGCCTGGCGGTGACGGCAGATGTTGGAGAGCAGCTCCACACCGCGCGCATTGCGCACCAGGACTCGGCCATGATCCTCGTGGGCCAGTGTCGCGTAGTGTCCGAGCTCGGGCACCATGGCCTCATGGCCCACGTACCCCGGCCCCCGTTTAAAACAGGTGGCCAGCTCCTGACGATGAATGGCATCGTCAAAGTAGGCGTGAACTGGAAGTTGTGCTGCGCTGGGCGCCAGCCGAGAAAAACTCCCGACATCCGACATGAAGACCCTCCGAAAAGAAGAGATGACCCCCAAAAAAGGAAGGGGGAGTATACCCCGGGGTAAAGGCTAAGGTCTTGATTCTTTTCAATTAAAATCCTGCTATGAACGAAAAACCAGTGGAATCCCTTAACTTTGAGCAGGCGATCGTGGAACTCGAAGCGGTGGTCAAGCGCCTGGAGAGTGGAGACCTGCCGTTGGCCGATTCATTGGCCGCCTATCAGCGGGGTGCTGCCTTGATGCGCCACGCCCAGGCACAACTGGATCACGTTCAATCCGAAATCGATGTCATGGAGGCCAGTGGTGCGACTGCCGTGGATCGATCCGCTCTGATCGCTCAGATCAAAGAATCCTCACCCTAGCGGATCGCAAACGGACCAGCGCATGGAGGATGTGGATTTTCAGCAGTGGGCAGCCCAAGGGCGCCGTCGAATTGAGGCGCTGTTGGAACAGGCCGTGCGCGATCGCGCCCCCGGTGTGGTCGGTCGTGGGGATGCGGTGTTGCACGAGGCGATGGGATACGGCGTCTTAGGGGGTGGTAAACGGATTCGTGCCCTATTGACGCTGGCCGCTGGCGAAGCCACCGGAGCCCCGGCGCTCTGGTGTGAAACCGCAGGCGCAGCCATTGAATGCATCCATGCATTTTCGCTCGTGCACGACGACATGCCCTGCATGGACGATGATGCCTTGCGACGTGGTCAGCCCACCGTGCATGTGAAGTATGGTCAGGCACAGGCCCTATTGGTGGGCGATGCCCTGCAAACCCTGGGTTTTGAGCTGCTCGCTCAGCTGGCCGCCCCGGCCGAGCGGGTGGTGAGCCTCACGCGGATCCTGGCCCAGTCCACTGGCCTCGCGGGAATGGCCGGTGGTCAAGCGGTGGACATCGCTGCGGTGGGGCAGGCCATGTCCCAAACGGACTTGGAGTCCATGCATGCGCTCAAGACGGGGGCCCTGATCTCGGCCTCGGTGATGATGGGCGCGGCCTGTGGCCAGGTCACGCCGCAGGAACAGGCGGCACTGGCCCGTTATGCGGCCTTGATTGGCCTGGCGTTTCAGGTGGCCGATGACGTGTTGGACGTGAGCGCGGATGCGGCCACACTGGGCAAGACACCGGGCAAAGATGCGGCCTCGAACAAACCCACTTTTGTGGCCTTGCTTGGCTTATCGGGCGCACAGGGCTACGCTAGAGGGCTGCACCAGCAAGCGGTGGATGCCCTTGCCCCACTGGGTGCGCGGTCCCATCGGCTTTCCGCGCTTGCCCATACGGTGGTCAGCCGCACCCATTGATGGATGCAGAGGCAAGGATAACAACAGGATCTCAGGGAACTATGAATTCATCGCAATCGCTCCTGCAGTCGGTGAACACCCCGGCCGAGGTACGCGCATTGGAGCGCCGGCAGCTGCATCAACTGGCCGAGGAATTACGGGAGTTTTTGCTCAACTCCGTGTCGGCCACCGGCGGGCATTTGTCGTCCAATCTGGGGACCGTTGAATTAACGGTCGCCCTGCATCACATCTTCAACTTTCCGTATGACCGCTTGGTGTGGGATGTGGGCCATCAGAGTTACCCGCACAAAATCCTGACCGGCCGTCGTGAGCAGATGGCCAGCCTGCGTCAGCTGGGCGGCATCTCTGGATTTCCGCGCCGCTCCGAGAGCACCTACGACGCCTTTGGCACGGCCCACTCGTCCACATCCATTTCTGCAGTGCTCGGCATGGCCGTGGCCTCGAAGATCAAAGGCGAGCACCTCGGGCCTGAGCGTCGTCGTCACGTCGCCGTTATCGGAGATGGCGCCCTCTCGGGCGGCATGGCCTTTGAGGCCTTGAACAACGGGGGACTGGATACCGAGCTTGATCTGCTGGTGATTCTCAATGACAACGACATGTCGATCTCGCGTCCCGTGGGGGCGCTGTCGAACTATCTGACCCGACTGTTATCCGGTCGGCTATACCGATCGGCCCGCGAGTTCAGCAAACAGGTGCTGGGGGCAATTCCGCCCGTGCGGGAATTTGCCAAGCGGTTTGAGGGGCATGCCAAGGGCATGCTGATGCCCAGCACGATGTTTGAGGAACTCGGATTTAACTATGTCGGGCCGATTGATGGCCATGACCTGGATGCGTTAATTCCCACGCTTCACAATCTTCGTGAGTTGAAGGGGCCGCATTTCCTGCACGTGATCACCCGCAAGGGTCAGGGCTACCGTCAGGCCGAGGCCGACCCGATTCTCTATCACGGCCCCGGAAAATTTGATCCCGAAGTCGGCATCGCGGCCAAGGGCAGCAGCAAACCCACCTATTCCCAGGTCTTTGGTCAGTGGTTGTGCGACGTGGCCGAACAGGATCCCTCCGTGATTGCCGTGACGCCCGCCATGTGCGAAGGCTCGGGCATGCAGGAGTTTGCACGCCGTTTCCCGGAGCGTTATTTCGATGTCGGCATTGCCGAACAGCATGCGGTGACCTTTGCGGCGGGAATTGCATGTGAAGGGCAAAAGCCGGTGCTGGCCATCTACTCGACGTTCTTGCAGCGTGGCTACGATCAACTGATTCATGATGTGGCCTTGCAGAACCTGCCTGTGCTGTTTGCGATCGACCGCGCAGGACTGGTCGGTGCGGACGGGGCGACCCACGCCGGCGTCTATGACTATGCCTTTATGCGCTGTGTACCGAATATGGTGATCATGGCCCCGAAGGATGAAGTCGAGTGCCGCACGATGCTCAACACGGGACTGACGATTGCCGGCCCGTCGGCGGTGCGTTACCCCCGCGGTGCGGGCACCGGCGCGGATGCCACTGGCGTGACCGACACACTGGTGGTCGGCCAGGCAGAACTTCTGCGTGAGATCAAAAAGCCAGGCGCCTCCTCGCGTGTGGCGATTCTGGCCTTCGGTTCCATGGTCACGCCGGCGTTGGCCGCGGCCGAGGCATTGGATGCCACCCTGGTGAACATGCGGTTTGTAAAACCCCTCGATATGGCAATGATCCAGAAGGTGGCCAAGACCCACGATCTCATCGTGACGGTCGAGGAACACGCGGTCATGGGCGGGGCGGGTTCGGCCTGTGCCGAGGCCCTGGTGGCCTTAGGGGATGCCATTCCGATGGTGCCGATCGTGCACTTGGGATTGCCCGATAAGTTTATTGATCACGGAGACCATCAGGTGCTTCTCGCGCGTGAAGGCCTCGATGCCAAAGGCATTGAAGCCGCGATCCGCAGCAAGATGGGACTTCCCGTCGCGTTAAAGGCCGCCTCATGAATGCACCCGACTCCAAGGGATTGGCCCGCGCCACAGCGATGCCGGATGTGCAGGGCAGCCGGGATCACCGCAACATCGCCATCGAACAGGTGGGGGTGCGGGGCGTCCGCTACCCGGTATTGGTGCGGCGGGAAGACGGCGGATCCGAGGCCACGGTCGGCGAATTCAGCCTGAGCGTGGGGCTGCCGCCCGAGCAAAAGGGCACCCACATGTCACGTTTCATCGAAATGCTCGAGGCGATGAATCAGCGTGGCGTTGCCCTCAATGCCCCGGTCATGCGCGACATGCTGGCCGACATGCTGGCTCGCTTGGTCGCGACCACCGGTCGTATTGAAGTGTCGATGCCTTTTTTTATGATGAAAACGGCCCCGGTGAGTGGCGTGCGCAGCCTCATGGACTACCGCTGCACGTGGCGTGCCGAGGCCACGGCCGATGGTCGTATGGCGGTGGCCTGTCAGGTCAAGGTTCCCGTGAAAAGCCTTTGTCCGTGTTCCAAAGAGATCTCCGAGTACGGCGCCCACAATCAACGCTCCGAGGTCTCCGTATGGGTGGAACTTGCCGACACGGCCGCACTCTCCGTGGAGTCCCTGGTGCGATCGATTGAGGCTCAGGCCTCGTGTGAACTCTGGGGCTTATTGAAACGTCCGGATGAAAAGTACGTGACCGAGCGGGCGTACGACAACCCGAAGTTTGTGGAGGATCTGGTGCGCGATGTGGCGCAGGCCGTGCGCGCGGTGCCGGGTGTGACGGGTTTCGAAGTCGAGGCAGAAAACTTCGAGTCGATCCACAACCACTCGGCCTGGGCCCGGATCGTTTCCTGATCAGTCCCGGAAGTTGCCAAAGGTCAGCGGCAGATCGCTGACCTCTTTTTTGAGCAGTGCAATCGCAGCCTGCAGGTCGTCACGTTTGTTGCCGGTCACGCGCACCACATCGCCCTGAATTGCGGCCTGCACCTTCATTTTGCTGTCCTTGATGATGCGCACGATTTTCTTGGCATCGTCGCCAGCGATGCCGTGCCGCACCTTGACCAGTTGCTTGACCTTATCGCCGCCCATTTTCTCAATCGGGCCGGCATCGAGAAAACGAACATCCACGCCCCGTTTGGCGCACTTCGCGATCAGAACATCCCGGACCTGACCGACCTGAAAGTCGCTGTCGGCGTAGACCGTGATCTCCCGATCCTTCTGCTCGATCTTGGCACTCGTGCCTTTGAAGTCAAAGCGGGTGCCGATCTCTTTGGCCGTCTGGTCGACGGCGTTGCGCAGTTCGGCGGGATCCGCCTCGAGGCTCGCGTCAAATGAAGGCATGGTGTTATTTCCTTTTGCTGGCAGCGATTCGCATGCGCAAGGCGTTTAACTTAATGAATCCTCCGGCGTCGGCCTGATTGTAGGCGCCACCGTCGTCATCAAAGGTGGAGATCTTGGCGTCGAACAGGGAGTGCTTGGACTTGCGGCCAATCACCGTGACCGTGCCCTTATAGAGTTTCAGCCGTACCGTGCCCGATACGGTGTGTTGCGTGTGATCGATCAGGGTCTGCAGGGCAAGGCGCTCGGGTGACCACCAGTAGCCGTTGTAGATGAGACTGGCGTAACGGGGCATGAGATCGTCTTTCAGGTGGGCGACTTCGCGATCCAGTGTGAGCGACTCAATGGCGCGGTGGGCACGCAGCAGTATCGTGCCCCCCGGGGTCTCGTAGCAGCCCCGGCTTTTCATGCCGACATAACGGTTCTCCACGAGATCGAGGCGTCCGATGCCGTGCTTTCCGCCCAGTCGGTTCAGTTCGATCAGCAGTTCATGGGCCTTCATCTTCTTGCCATTGATGGCCACGAGGTCACCGCGCGCAAAGTCCATTTCAATCACTTCGGGCGTGTTCGGGGCTTTTTCCAGTGGAACGGTCAGGCGCCACATGCCCTCGGCGGGCGGCTCACGATCGGGATCTTCCAGCACACCGCCTTCATAGGAGATGTGGAGCAGGTTAGCGTCCATGGAAAACGGCGCCTCTCCCTTGCGTTTCTTATAGTCGACGGGGATGCCGTGCTGATCGGCATAGGCCAGTAACTTATCGCGCGATAACAGATCCCATTCACGCCAGGGCGCGACGATGGTGATGTTGGGCATCAGCGCATAGGCACCGAGTTCGAAGCGGACCTGGTCATTGCCCTTGCCCGTGGCGCCATGGGAGATGGCATCGGCGCCTTCTTTTCGCGCGATCTCGATCAGTCGCTTGGCAATCAGTGGTCGGGCGATCGAGGTGCCGAGCAGGTATTCGCCCTCATAGACGGTGTTGGCACGGAACATCGGAAACACAAAATCCCGCACGAACTCTTCACGTAGGTCCTCGATGTAGATCTTTTTGATGCCGAACTGTTTCGCCTTTTTGCGGGCGGGTTCCAGCTCCTCACCCTGTCCAATGTCGGCGGTAAAGGTGATCACCTCGCAGTCGTATTCATCTTGCAGCCACTTGAGAATTACCGAGGTGTCCAGGCCTCCCGAATAGGCCAGCACCACTTTCTTGACGGACGTTTTTTTAGCGGATGATTTTTTTGTCGGCGCGGCAGCGGACGAACGGGAGGGGGTCTTGGAAGGGCGCGACGTGGGTTTGGCAGGCATTGCAGGGATTCTCTCGAACGAAAAGGGGGGCCTTCGAAAAGGACTGAAATTGCTATTTTAGAAAATTACGGCAGACGGTGTGCTGGGTCAGTCGTGAATGCGTCCGAGCAACAGGAACTCCATCAGGGCCTTTTGGGCATGCAGTCGGTTTTCCGCCTCGTCCCAGACCACGCTCTGCGGCCCATCGATCACGCTGGCGGCCACCTCTTCGCCGCGGTGGGCCGGAAGGCAATGCATGAAGACGGCCTGGGGATGGGCAATGGCCATCATTTCATCGTCGACCATCCAGTCGGCGAAGTCCTTCATGCGGGTCTCGTTTTCGGCTTCAAACCCCATCGAGGTCCAGACATCGGTGGTCACCAAGTCGGCCCCGCGGGCCGCCTCCATGGGATCGCTGAACTGCTCCAGATGACCGTTGGAGTGCAGGCCGGCACGCTCTGGTTCGACCTCATAGCCGGGCGGGGTGGAGACCCGCACCTGAAAGTCCAACACCTCGGCCGCCTGCAACCAGGTGTTGCAGACATTGTTCGAGTCGCCGATCCAGGCGACGGTTTTGCCTTTAATGGGCCCGCGCTGTTCGATAAAGGTGAAGATGTCGGCCAGAATCTGGCACGGGTGATATTCATTGGTCAGACCATTGATCACGGGAACCCGTGAGTTGGCGGCAAACCGCTCCACGATGGTCTGTTCAAACGTGCGGATCATCACCAGGTCGCACATGCGCGAGATGACCTGCGCGGCATCTTCAACCGGTTCACCGCGTCCCAGCTGGGTATCGCGGGTGTTCATGTAGATCGCGGCGCCGCCCAGTTGGTGCATGCCCGCCTCAAACGATAGCCGGGTGCGCGTCGAGGCCTTCTCAAAAATCATCACCAGTGTCCGGTCCTGCAGCGGCATGTGTCGTACATAACGCTTGAAGCGATCCTTGATGATCCGCGTGCGTGAAAACAGGTAGTCGATGTCCTCGCGCGATAGGTCCTTAAACTGGAGAAAGTGGCGAAGCACGGTCACGATGCCCCCTGCTGCAGAAAGGTTCGAATCAAGGGCGACAGGATCGCTACGATCTGGTCGCATTCGGTGTCGTTAATGATCAGTGCCGGCAACAGTCGGATCACGTGATCGGCGGTGACATTGATCAGCAGGCCGGCCGCGCGCGCGGTGGCGACCAGCTCGGTGCAGGGACGGTCCAGTTCGATGCCGATCATCAGGCCTTGGCCGCGGATCTCCCGCACACCGGCAAGGCCGCGCAGCTGCTCTGCGAACCCGTTGCGAAGCCGATCGCCGCAGTGGGTCGCGTTGTCCAGTAAACCCTGTCGCGCGATGGCATCAATGGTCTCGATGCCCGCCCGCATCGCCAATGGGTTTCCACCAAACGTGGTGCCGTGGTTGCCCGGACCAAAGAGGTTCGCGGCCGGCCCGTGGGCCACCACTGCCCCGATCGGCAAGCCGGATCCCAATCCTTTGGCCAGCGGCATCACATCGGGCACGACCCCGGCCCACTGATGGGCAAACCACTTTCCGGTGCGACCGATGCCGCATTGCACTTCGTCCAACATCAATAACCAGTGGCGCTCGGTGCACAGGGCGCGCAGGGCTTGTAAGAAGGTGATCTGCGAGGGGCGGATCCCGCCTTCCCCCTGAATGGTTTCCAGAAACACCGCACTGATATCGGGATGGTGTTCGGCCAGTGTTTTGATCGCGTGGATATCGTTGAGCGGCACGCGAAGAAAGTCCTCGACCAGCGGTTCGAAACCCTTCTGGACTTTTTCATTTCCGGTGGCCGACAGCGTGGCAATGGAGCGGCCGTGAAAGGCCTTATCGAACACGATCGTCTTGGGGCGATCTATCCCGCGTTGATGGCCGTGCTTGCGGGCGAGTTTGATGGCCGCCTCATTGGCCTCGAGCCCCGAGTTGCAGAAAAACACATTGGTCATGCCCGATAAGCGCACGAGCCGCTGTGCCAACTGTTCCTGCAGCGGTATTTCATAGAGATTCGAGGTGTGAATCAGCTTTCCGACCTGATCGCGCAGTGCGGACACGAGTCCGGCATGGTCGTGCCCGAGGGTGTTGACCGCGATTCCGGAGAGCGCGTCCAAATACCGCTTGCCCTGGGCATCCCACATCCACACGCCGTGGCCGTGCGTGAAGGCCACCGGCTGGCGGGAATAGGTATTCATCAGGGCATGTGCGGTTAACGGCATGTCCACGCTTGGCATCCTGTCGGAATGTGAATCGAAATCAGAAGTTTGAGTCCGATAGAATACCCGTTTCCCTAGGGTTTGCCCCAAAGCGTTCCGTGTCTGAAAGCCCCGCCGCCCCCAAGCAGTTTCTGATTCAGGGTGTTACGACCGCCGGCAAAGTGTTTCGTCCCAGTGATTGGGCCGAGCGGCTATGCGGGGTAATGTCATCGTTTCGTCCGCCCGGTGCTCGACCGGGCACGGGTGCGCATCTCCAATACTCGCCCTACGTGCATCCGGTGATGGTGGGCAACGTGAAGTGTGTGGCCGTGGATGAACGACTCGATGATCTGGAGCCGATGGCCATGGAATTCGTGCGCAATTTTGCGCGGGATAACGACCTGCCGTTTGTGGAGGCCTGCGTGCTGCCGGATTTACCCCCGCGCGCGACCCGTTAAGCGTGGTCGATGTGGCGCGCGGCCCAACGGGTCAGGCCAAGGCGGCCAGCACCCGTTGCGTGATCGTGTCGACGGCCCCGACACCGGAGACGTTGTGGACCCGGGGCGCCGCAGGGTCACCACTCTTGGCCCAGCCCTGATAAAAATCCACTAGGGGCTTGGTCTGGCTGTGATAGATCTCTAAGCGCTTGCGCACCGTGGACTCCTGATCGTCATCCCGTTGAATCAGTGGTTCACCGGTGACATCGTCTTTACCGTCGGCCTTGGGCGGGTTGAACTTCACGTGATAAGTGCGGCCGCTGGCCACGTGCACGCGACGACCACTCATGCGGTCAATGATGTCGTCATCGGGCACCGAGATTTCCAAAACGGCATCGAGCTTAACGGCAGCGTCTTTCATCGCCTGGGCCTGCGGAATGGTGCGCGGAAAGCCATCGAAAAGATAACCGGAGGCGCAGTCCGATTGGGTCAGACGTTCTTTCACCAGATTGATGATGATGCCGTCACTGACCAGACCGCCCGCATCCATTACTTTTTTTGCTTCCAGACCCAGCGGGGTGCCCGCTTTCACGGCGGCGCGCAGCATATCGCCGGTGGAGACTTGCGGAATGGAGTAGCGCTTGGTGATGAACGCCGCCTGGGTGCCTTTACCTGCGCCTGGGGGGCCAAGAAGAATGATTCGCATGCAGTGTCTCCGGTTTTATTTTTGATTCTCCCACAAGGCTCTCACCCTGAGGAGATCATCGACGGTGTCCACGCCCGCATGCGGCGATTGCGCGGTGATCACCACCTGTACGGTGTGGTTCAGCGTAAACCAACGCAACTGCTCGAGTTGTTCGATGCGCTCCAACGGACTGGGCGATGCGTGCACGAACTGTTGCAGTGCACGCACTCGATAGCCGTAAAGGCCGATGTGGCGCAGTAATGGCCACGTATTGCCCGAGTGATCGGCCCGCACATCGGCTAAGGAGGACCAGATGTCACGATGCCATGGGATCGGTGCGCGGGAGAAATAGCGGGCTTGGCCGTTGCCATCACAGGCCACTTTCACCACATTGGGGTTGCGCAATTCATCCGTCTCATGGATGGGTGATGCGGCCGTGGCGACGGCATCGTGCGGCGCATGCGCCAGGGCATCAGCGACCTGCGCAATCAGTGCCGGATCCATCATCGGTTCGTCGCCCTGTACGTTGACGATGATCTGATCATCCGCCGCCTCGAGTTGTGTGGCCACTTCGGCGATGCGGTCAGTGCCGCTGGGGTGATCGCCACGTGTGAGCCGGGTTTCAATGCCATTGCAGGTGCACACGGCCTGAATTTCAGAGCAATCGGTGGCCACGATCACACGCGTTGCTCCGCTTTTTTTGGCCTGCTGGGCCACTCGGACCACCATGGGCAGCCCCCCGATATCGGCCAGCGCCTTATCGGGCAGGCGCGTCGATGCGCGACGCGCCGGAATGACCACCCAAAATCCGGTCACGTGGCGGAGTGTGGTGTCGAGACCGTGGCCTGCATGGAGGCCGTCTCGATCTGCTGCAATGGAATGGCACGGCTCTCGATCAGATGCGGGATGCCATCCACAATGGGATAAGCGACGGCCTCGGATTCACAGATCAGATAATGCCCCCCTTTGCCCAGCGTCAGGGGTTGTTTCGATCTCGGACACGCAAGAATTTCAAGCAGTTTGGGATCCATCGATGAGCCTTTTTAGAAAGTCGTCACTGAGCATGGGGGCGCGGCGCAGCGCCCAGCATTGGTCGATAAACCCGACGGTGCTGTGGAGAAACTTTACCGCATCCTTTTCGGTCATCAGCACCCCATCATAGTGGCCGTGCTGCCACGCCTGCGTGACCTTGTCCACGGTCATCGGATCGTGATCGTCCAAGTCGAGCACCGTGATGGTGAATCCGGAGTGGCGCAGGGCCGTGAAAAACCGCTGCGGAACGGCGATGCCTGCGATCGCGAGGTAATGCTGCCCGGCGGCCCTGGGGGCCGCCGTGTGGCCCGCCGTGGGCGCACCCATCGGGGCATGCCAGCGGCGTAGCGCCACCCACTCGGATTCCGCATACCGAAGCGAGGATTGACGCAGCGGCAGACTCTGGTGCGCGTAACGTGCCGGATCCGTGTCGTTGAAAATGATGGCGGAATATCGGGAGAGATTGCCCACCGGCTCGCGCAACGGCCCGAAGGGCAGACAATGCCCGTTTCCAAAGCCTCGTTCATCCACCACCAAAATGGTTTGATCGCAGTGAAGGTCACGTTGTTGCAGCCCGTCGTCTAAGAGCACCACGCGAAGATCGGGATGGGCGTTGCGCAGCGCGCGCAGGCAGGCCTGCCGATCCGGCCCGCTGGCCACGGGCAGGCCGGTGTGCCAGGCCAGTAACCAGGCTTCATCGCCGATGGTCGAGGCCGGCGTATGGATCAGATCGGCGTGGTGCACGATGCGCACCGGGCCGCGGGCACTCTCGGAGCGATAGCCACGGGTGATGATGGCGCAGGAGTGGGAGCGGGCCAGAAAGGCCCGTGCAATGGCCATGACGCTGGGTGTTTTTCCGGCGCCACCGGCCACCAGGTTGCCGACCCCAATCACATGAATCCCAGGGCAGCGTGCCGGTCGGCTCGCGAATCGGTACCAGACCTCTCGGGCGGCCCAGAGCAGGCGATAAAGGCCGCTGATGAGCCACAGGCCGGCGCGCTCCAGCCCCCCTAAGGCACCGTCCTGGGGGTGATACCAGTGATGAATCAGGCGGGCCGCGAAGGGTTTACGACGGTCTGCCATGGGGTTGTGGATAAGATTGTGGACACATGGGGTCCCGCAAGGATAAGCGCTAGCGGATCCTGTGGTCGAGCCAGGACTTTGGTGCGGTCTTTTTTTGGGTTATCTAAAAAAGTACAATAAAATCAATAAGTTAAGATCAAAAAATGAGCTCTGTAAGGTTTTTTTACGGTCTGCAGCATGAAACGGCGCGGCAAGCCTTAATCTGTGGACATCTCGAGCGTTATCGCCAGATTTTTCCGGTGTTTCACGGATGTTTCACGAAAAAGGCCCGATAAATCGTGTCCATTTTGACGGTTTCTGAACTGAACCGCGCAGTTGCGCAGAGCCTGGAACTGCATTTCCCGTTGATGCGGGTTCGCGGGGAGATCGCACAACTGACCCGTGCGGCCAGTGGGCATTGGTATTTCACGCTGCGCGATGCCGGTGCGAGTGTTCGTGCGGTGATGTTCCGCGCGCGCAGTGCCCAACTTAATTGGAGTCCTCAAGAAGGCGACCAGGTCGAGGTCAGTGCTGTGGTGAGCCTGTATGAGCCGCGCGGGGACTTTCAGATCCGCGTGGAGACAATGGTCAGAAGCGGGCAAGGGGCGTTGTACGAGGCCTTCTTGGCCCGTAAAGAAAAACTGGGCAAGGCCGGACTGCTGGATGAGTCCCGCAAACGCCCCTTGCCCGAGGTGATTCGCACGGTGGGGCTGGTCACCTCCTTGGGGGCGGCCGCACTGCGCGATGTGGTGGTCACGCTCACGCGTTTGGCGCCACGTCTTCATCTGCGTGTCTACCCAAGTCTTGTGCAGGGGGCAGAGGCGCCTGCACAACTCTGTCGCCAACTGCAGGCTGCCGATGCGGATCCACAGGTGGACGTACTGGTATTGGTGCGCGGCGGGGGCAGCCTGGAAGACCTATGGGCATTTAACGATGAGGCTTTGGCCGAGACCATCGCCCGCTGTCAGCACTGTGTGGTGGTGGGTGTTGGACATGAGACCGATGTGACGATTGCCGATCTGGTGGCCGATATCCGTGCCGCCACCCCCACGGCGGCTGCACAGCGGATCGCCGAGGTCGATCAGCGGGCTCGGGAACGTCTGCTCGATGCCCAGCGACGCACTCGGGTGGCCATCGTGCGCCGATGGGAGTTGGCGCAACAACGACTGGATCGACTGGCAACACGCCTGCGCAGTCCCCGTGAAGAGCTGCGCGATCGACGGTCACGCCTTGCCCTGGCCGCCGCAGCGCTACGCGCGGCCATGCGGGCGCAATCCAGCTTACGGATTGGCCGTCACCGAACCTTGTCGGCGCAGTTGGCCGCCCTCGACCCGACGGCGATTTTGCGGCGCGGTTACGCGATGGTGTCCGACGATCACGGCCGAGTGGTCATGGATCCGGCTCAGGTGAAACCCGATGATGCCTTGACCGTGCGTCTGGCCAAAGGCACGCTCGGCGTGCGGGTTCAGCCGACGCGACCCGATAAAAACGCGCGCTAAAATCCGCGCTCGCCATTTCCCCTCGTTTTCCCTTCACCAAAGGACTGTTATGGAACATCAACTGCCCGCTTTGCCCTATGCGATGGACGCCCTGTCGCCCCATATCTCGAAAGAAACCTTGGAGTTTCACTACGGCAAGCATCATCAGACCTACGTGACGAATCTGAACAACCTGATTAAAGGCACGGAATTTGAGAATGCGTCGTTGGAAGAGATCGTCAAGAAATCCAGCGCTGGCGTGTTCAACAATGCCGCTCAGATCTGGAACCACACCTTTTATTGGAACTCCTTGTCCCCCTCGGGCGGCGGCGCTCCGAGCGGCGCACTCGCGAATGCGATCAACGCCAAGTGGGGATCCTTTGACGCATTTAAGGAGGCCTTTACCAAGAGCGCGGTGGGCAACTTCGGATCCAGCTGGACGTGGCTGGTGAAAAAAGCCGATGGCGCGCTGGACATCGTCAACACGAGCAATGCCGCGACGCCCTTAACGACCGCTGACAAACCGCTGCTGACCTGCGATCTTTGGGAGCACGCCTATTACATTGACTACCGTAATCGTCGCCCCGATTACATGGGGGCGTTTTGGAGTCTGGTGAACTGGGAGTTTGCGGCGAAAAACTTCGCCTGATCAGGGCCTTAGGGCGAAAGCGGTTTGCCGGTTAGGATGTCGCCGGCCAGCAGGCCGCGCCGTTTGAACCATCCCTGTTCCATTTCCAGGGCAAATCGCACCGGTGACGCCGAGCAGTGCGGCTGTTCTGAAAACGGCTGCATGTCGGCAAAGTTCACAATGCGGCCGTCGTCGGCGATAAAGGCAATGGTTAAGGGCAGGGGCGTATTCTTCATCCAGAAACACTGCGGCTCGGGTCGATCGAATACGAACAGCATGCCGTGGTTATTGGGCAGCGATGGCCGCCCCATCAGGCCTTGTGTGCGGCTGGCGGGCGTGTCCGCGATCTCTACCGTGATCTGAAAAAAACGCGCCTGAAGGACCTCGGTGCGCAGCTGGGCATGGGCCTGACCAAGGCCGGTGTACACCATCAGCAGTGACACACTGACACGGGCGATCGCACTGCGCCATCGGGCAGGCGAACTCCATTGCAGCGATATGGTCGAGGCGTGACGCATTACGAGCGTTTCAGAAGACGTAAAAGATTAATGTAGTCATCGGTGAAGATCGGGAACCCGGGACGCTTCGGGATCTCCTGTGCCGCCGATTTTATTTTCTCAGTCGACAGCAGTGGCGTGTTACGGGTCATGATGACCTGATCGGTCATGGCCAGCCAGTACTCCGGACCGTCATCGAACTGGGGCGAGTCGGAGACCAAGACCAGCGACAAACCATGGGCATCGGCGAGATTGCGGGCCACGGGCATCAGATCCACAAATCGGTTGGTGGCCTGGAACACGATCACGCCGTTCGGTTTGAGGTGCTTCATGTAGATGGCCATCGCCTCTCGGGTGATCAGATGCGAGGGGATGGAATCCCCGGAGAAGGCGTCAATGGCCAGGACATCGAACTGCCGAGCAGGCTCGCGATCCAGGGCGAGACGTCCATCACCCAGCACGATCTCGTGCGTGCCCTGCATGTGGGACAGAAAGGTGAACTCTTGTTGGGCAGCCCGTACGACCGCGGGCGAGATCTCATAAAACACCCAGTGATCTCCGGGTTTTGCGTAGACCGCCAGTGCACCCGCGCCAAGTCCAATGACACCCACGGTTTTGGGCCCGGCTGGCAGGCTGCTAAAGAGCCGTCCGTATCCGCTGGTGGGGCCGAAGTAGCTCGATGGTGTCATTTGCAGCTCCTCGGCCAGCAACTGGCCACCGTGGGAGATCGCGCCATGAATCATGCTTCGGAACTCCGCGCCGGTGGGGTTATCGCGCGTGCGCACCACGCCATAGAAATCCCGCTCCATAAATCGCACGCCGGCCGTGTACTCCCGAATCCCTTGCCAGGACAGGGCCCCCACGGCCATCACTACGCCTAGTGTGACGGCCCGAGTGGTCCAGCGGGCCACCACGGTCTGACCGATCTGCAAGAACAATGCGGTGACCGCGGCGGCCACGAGTGCCGCATACAGTTCAAAGTAGCCATGGAAGACCAGCGGTGCGATCACCGCCATGGCCAGCGATCCCAACGCACCACCGACGGAGATTGACAGATAAAACGCGGTCAATTTCGCGGGGTGCGGTTTAAGTCGTGCCAACTCGCCGTGGCAGACCATGCACACCACGAAGAGCCCGCAGGCATAGATGGGCGTGACTACCGCGAGATTCAGTGAGTCCGATAACCAGGCCATCACGGGGATTACCACACCGGCCAGCGGCAGGTAGAGCGGGCGCACGTACCAGCGCGGATGGTCGAAACTGATGATGAAGGTGATCAGGTAAAGCGCCAGCGGGATCACCCATAAGAGCGGTGCCGAGGAGATGTTCTGGGTCAGATGACTGCTGATGCCCAGAAGAATGGCCGATCCGATGCCCGACAACATGACCCACAGCAGCCACTGGCGCGCTCCGATGGCGGCAGGCGGCATGGGCGGGTCTGACCGGGACGATCCGCCCGCGGACGGACCTGCGGTCGCCGCGGAGTCGGATGCCGTGGGCGGCGATGCGGCCTCCACGTGCAGCACGCTCTGGGCATGGCGTAGGGTGGTTCGGCCCAGGGCGATGCACAGCAGGGCAAACACCACAAACAGTGCGGACCACATCCAGGCGGTTTCGCGATTGCCGAACCAGGGCTCGATCAGAAAGGGAAATCCCAGCAAGGCCAGGAGCGAGGCGAAGTTGGACAGGGCGAATAAGCGGTAAGGGGCCGAGGTCTGGTGGCGCCGCCAATACCAGGCACCGACCAGCGGCGTGGTCGTGGCCAACAGGAAGTAGGGCAGCCCGATGGTGGCGGCGAGCAGCCCCAGGATCCGCCCAATCGGCTCCTCGGAGCCGTCAGGCCGCCAGGCATCGTTGGCAATGATCGGCATGGTCAGCGCGGCCAACACCAACAACGCGCCGTGCACGATCACCTGCCTCTTCAGGCTTAACCAGCGGTTCAACGCATCCGCATAGGCGTATCCGGCCAACAGTGCGCTTTGAAAAAATAACAGGCAGGTGCCCCACACGGCCGCTGAACCCCCGAACCAGGGCAGGATTTGCTTGGCAATCAGGGGCTGGACCAGAAAAATCAGAAAAGCGGAGATGAAAATGACCAGGGCGTAGAACATGGGGCGGGGGCAGCCAGCAGTGGGAGTCAAAAAAAAGGCAGGGAAGTCCCTGCCTTTTCGCGGCTACCGGCCTGCCGAAGCCAGCCGGTAGAACAGACGCGATGATTACTTCTTAGCGTCTTTTTTGGCTTCTGCTTTAGCAGGAGCTTTAGCGTCTTTTTTAGCTTCTGCTTTAGCAGGAGCAGCGGCTTTTTCGTCTTTTTTAGCGGGGGCTTGTGCGAAAGCAACGGTTGCAAAAGCGCCAGCGATAACAGCAGCGATTACCTTTTTCATGAAAAAACTTCCTTATCGATAAGAGTGAAAAGAGCCGACAACGGTTCCGATCTCGGCCGGGTGAGGCGGGATGCCTGCCCCTGACCCTTAAAACGCACGAACCTGGATGGGGGTTGACGCTCTCGCAACGGGTAAAATTATAAGAAAAACAGGGGAGGCTTGCCGTGTATCAGAAGATCAAAGTGCCCACGACTGGGCAAAAAATCACCGTTCGGCCCGATTTTTCACTCCACGTCCCCGATCAGCCCATCGTGCCCTACATCGAGGGGGATGGCACCGGGGTGGACATCACGCCGGTCATGATCAAGGTGGTGGATGCCGCCGTGGCCAAGGCCTATGGCGGTAAGCGCAAGATTTCCTGGATGGAGATCTACTGCGGGGAAAAGTCCACCAAGGTGTACGGACCAGATGTCTGGCTTCCCGATGAGACCCTGGAGGTCCTCAAGGACTATGTGGTCTCGATCAAGGGTCCACTGACCACCCCGGTGGGCGGCGGTATTCGCTCCCTGAACGTGGCCCTGCGTCAGCAACTGGACCTGTATGTCTGCCTGCGCCCGGTCCGTTATTTCAAAGGGGTGCCCAGCCCGGTCAAAGAGCCCGAAAAGACCGACATGGTGATCTTTCGCGAAAACTCGGAAGACATTTATGCCGGCATCGAGTACCAGGAAGGCTCGGAGCAGGCCAAAAAGCTGATCGATATCCTGATCAAGGAATTCGGCGTGAAGAAGATCCGGTTCCCCAATACGTCGGGCATCGGCATTAAGCCGGTCTCGCGCGAGGGCACGGAGCGCCTGATGCGCAAGGCCATGCAGTACGCCATTGACAATGACAAACCCTCGGTCACCATCGTGCACAAGGGCAACATCATGAAGTTCACCGAGGGCGGTTTTCGGGACTGGGCCTATGAGCTTGCCCAGAAGGAATTCGGGGCGACCTTGGTCGACGGCGGCCCATGGTGTTCCTTCAAGAACCCGAAGACCGGCAAAGAGATTGTGGTCAAGGATGCGATTGCGGATGCATTCCTGCAGCAGATTCTGTTGCGGCCGGCCGAGTACAGCGTGATCGCCACCTTGAATCTGAACGGCGACTACATCTCGGATGCGCTCGCGGCCCAGGTGGGCGGCATTGGCATTGCCCCGGGCGCGAACCTCTCGGATAGCGTGGCCATGTTCGAAGCCACCCATGGCACGGCGCCGAAATACGCGGGCAAGGACTACGTGAACCCCGGTTCCTTGATTCTGTCGGCCGAGATGATGCTGCGCCATATGGGCTGGGTGGAAGCGGCCGATCTCATCATCACCGCCATGGAGAAGGCGATCACCACCAAGCGGGTCACCTATGACTTCGCCCGATTGATGGACGGTGCAACCCAGGTGTCGTGCTCGGGATTTGGCGATGTCATGATCGAGCAGATGTAGGGTGGGGTGTGGTGCGCGCGCGAGGCGCTGCACCCACGACCAACAAAAAACCCAGCCGAGGCTGGGTTTTTTGTTGGTCACGAATCGCGGGTTAGGCGATGGGCGTGATGTTGGAGGCCTGCTTGCCTTTTGGACCCTGAACGATATCGAACTGGACCTTCTGGCCTTCTTTCAGCGAACGGAAACCGCTCGTTGATATTGCAGAGAAGTGCGCGAACACGTCTTCGCCGCCCTCATCGGGGGTGATAAAACCAAAACCTTTTGCGTCGTTGAACCACTTGACTGTACCCGTAGACATCTAATCTTCCTTCAATAAAAATCGCGCACTTCAGAACCCCGACCCTATGCCGGGGGACCCCACATGCGACACCACAGCTCTATCGCCCAAAAGCAAACACCGGCAATAGCGCTCCGCCTGCCTTTAAGACTCCTCGAATATAGGGAAAAGCCTCTGGTTTGTCTACCCTCCCCAAACCCTGGCCTTGACCGTAGAATCGGAGGCCTATGAACGACTTCTCTGGCGCGTCTGTCGCGCCGCCACAGGCTGCGGGCCAAGACGGCCCGCCGCGTGATGATCCGCCGCGGGGGCCCGATCGGGGTTCCACCGCCTTGTTAGAGCGTCAGGAGAACAAGGCCAAGCACCCCCCCCTCTACCAGGTGTTGTTGTTAAACGACGACTTCACCCCGATGGAATTTGTGGTTGTTGTGCTGCAAAAATTCTTTTTGATGGATCTGGAAAAGGCCACTCAGGTCATGCTCCGCGTGCATCGGGAAGGCCGTGGCGTGTGCGGGGTCTACACCCGCGACATCGCGGCCACGAAAGTCGAGTTGGTGAGCAGTTTTGCCCGGATGCACCAGCATCCTTTGCAGTGCGTGATGGAGGAAGCATGATCTCTCAGGAATTGGAAGTCAGTCTGCACATGGCGTTTGTCGAGGCCCGACAGCAGCGCCACGAGTTCATCACCGTGGAGCACCTGCTGCTGGCGCTGTTGGACAACCCATCGGCCTCCGAGATACTCAAGGCCTGCGCCGCGAACGTGGACGATCTGCGCAAGGTGCTCACCCAGTTCATTGCGGACAACACGCCGATCATCCAGGGTCCCGATGATGTCGACACCCAACCCACGCTTGGATTTCAGCGGGTCATTCAGCGGGCGATCATGCACGTGCAGTCCACTTCCAACGGGAAAAAGGAAGTGACTGGAGCCAACGTCCTGGTCGCGATTTTTGGTGAGAAGGATTCCCACGCGGTGTATTTCCTGCATCAGCAGGGCATCACGCGACTCGATGTGGTGAATTTCATCGCCCATGGCATCACCAAGGCACCCCCGCAGCCATCGCCCTCGGGGGGCGACGAGTCGGCCGCCGCCGAGAGTGCCGAGAGTTCGGGCACCAACGCCGCTCAGCCGGCCCAGCCCACGGCGCTTGATCAGTACACCACCAACATCAATGAACTGGCCAAGAAGGGAAAGATTGACCCCTTGATCGGCCGCGAGTCCGAGGTCGAGCGTTTGATTCAGGTGCTGTGCCG
>JACCDI010385428.1_pt1 | contig 58057 bp, 56 predicted proteins | sample 7442791 | NCBI WGS metagenome assembly JACCDI01 (sample SAMN15323434, study PRJNA562643) | freshwater metagenome | isolation source: river surface water | place: USA:Blue River Watershed | collected 2017-08-15 | reverse complement strand
GATCTGGAGGCTAAGTAGCGAAGAAAATTGAGTTTCGAGATTAGGTCTCCACTTCTGGAATCCAGAGCTGAGAAGAGATGGGATCTTGGGTCTCCCAAAACAATACGGCCTTTATCAAGTGCGATTTCAATCGCTCGCGGAGCTGTAATAAATGGCAGTGTGGGCATCACGGCGAGTCTGCGCAGTTCGGGATAGTGGGCATTGATCAGTTGAAAACCGCGATCAAGAATAAAACCATCAATAACATCACTTGCAACGCGACCACCTGGCCGATCACTAGCCTCGATGATGCGGACCGAACATCCAGCTTCCTGCAACGTGAGCGCGGCGCTCAGCCCCGCTAAGCCTGCACCAACAACGGTAACTTCCCTATCAAGCACTAATCTCACGCGCCTTATCAATGATTGAAGCAACCGCCATGACCGATTCTTGCAAAATTGGCATCGGCGTTCCTTCAGAAAGAGCTGATTTCACTGCTAGGTAGAAGGTGGCGTAATTTCCGGGAACTCCGGGGATCTCTTCTCGGCTATCGCCCCTATAAATGAAGGCACGTGACGCAGTTGGAACGCTCCACGTACCGCCTTCGGGGAAATTTCCTGCACGCAGTAGAGCTTCTTGTGGGTCTAAATCTTCAATGACAAGCGCACCTTCAGTGCCCAGTAATCTGATGCGCGGACCAGGGCTACCCACAATCGCACTTGCCGAAAGATATGAATCAACGCCTGAACCATGACGCAAGGTCAGTACAACATCATCCTCTGACTCGCCGCGTATATGGCGAATCTGCGCGCTTGTTAGCTCTGCCGGACCAAACCAATCGAGGGCTGTTGAAAGTAAGTGTGTCTGCAAGTCTAGAAGTAAGCCTCCCCCGTTCTCTGCGCTCTCATTCTCTCTCCAAGATGAAGGGTTTAATTGAGGACGAAATCGTTCAAAACGAGAATCTAAACGGAATGGTTTTCCAATGAGACCTTGCGAAATAACTTTCTTAATTGTCAGTGCATCGCTATCCCATAATCTGTTATAAAAAACAGTGATTGGCACACCTTTGCGTTCTGCTGCAGTAAAGATTTCTTGAGTTTCAGAGGCAGTTCTCGCTGCTGGCTTATCAATAACTACTGGTACCCCATCAGCAATTGCCGCAAGAGCCTGTTCTGCATGCACTTTATTTGCAGTCGCAACCACTACCAAATCCAATTTTTGCTGTAGCAGGCTTGCAAAGTCCTCTACGATTTTTACGGCAGGGAAATCATCCTTAGCTTGGCGTGCTCGCGTGGAATTTGCAGTCAGAATGGCCGATACCTCAAATCCACACCCTTTGAGCAAAGGGCCATGAAATGAGCGTCCGGCTAACCCATAGCCTGCAATTCCGACGCGCATCTGTGCCTATTTATTCTGGAGTTTGGAAGGCCACCAAATCTTTGGACCAATCTCGTGGACAAGCGCTGGTACCAGAATTGAGCGGACGATAATGGTGTCGAGAAGCACACCGAAGGCAACTGCAAAGCCAAGTTGTGCCAGTGGTACAAGCGGTAAAAGTCCCAACACAGCAAAGGTTGCCGCAAGGACTATTCCAGCTGAGGTTATGACCGCTCCTGTAACGGTGAGACCCTTTATAACTCCTGCACGGGTACCAATCTTGATCGATTCTTCTCGTACTCGTGTCATCAAGAAGATGTTGTAGTCAATGCCGAGCGCCACTAAGAAGATAAAGGCAAATAGCGGGAATGAAGTATCTCCACCAGCAAATCCAAATACATGATTGAAGACAAGCGCACAGACTCCAAGTGTTGCGAAGTAGGAAAGCACAACCGTTCCAAGTAATAAGGCTGCGCTCAAGATGCTACGCAACAGAACCCCGAGGATTATGGTGATGACAAAGAGAATTATTGGAATGATTGTGCGATTATCACGGTCATTCGCTGTCCGAATATCGTAAGAAACCGCACTGGTACCACCAACAAGTGCAGTGGGGTCTGCTTCTTTAGCCAATTCGCGGATTCTCGGAATGTCATTTGATGCTTCAACGCTATCCGGTGCCTTATCCAAGGTCACATTGAGGATTGCTTTTCCATCGACAACCTTTACAGGTGGCAGAGGTTGGCCCGGCACTACAAAGCCATCGAGAGCAGGTGTCACCGTTGTTACTCCCGGAGCTCTCTTCACGGAAGCAGTAACTGCTGCAATTTTGTCGACGTTGACGACTATCTGGGTTGGATCACCTTCACCGCCCGGAAAGTGTGTCAGCAAAAGTTTCTGCCCTTGTACTGATTCAGGATTTGTAGTGAAGGTATCAACTGTCCCGATGCCATCAGCTTTGAGCGTTGTGGAGGTGAAGGCAAATGCCAAAAGAATTGTTCCGGTTATTACCCATGCCTTGCGCGGATTTCTCCCGATCGTATTTCCAACGCGAGACCAAGTGCCAGAAAGTACATGATCGTCTCCATCAAATTCCGGACGACGTGGCCAGAAAATCCAACGACCAAAAACAAGTAGAAATGCTGGCAAGAGAGTCAAAATCGTAATCATGGAACAGACAATTCCAATAGCTCCCACTGGTCCTAACCCGGCCGTATTAGTTAATTGGCTGAAGAGAAGAACGAGGAGTGAGATAGATACCGTAGAGCCAGAAGCGACGATTGGTTCCCATACGCCCTTGTAAGCCGCGCGCATAGCATCAAATCGATTGGCATACAGATGGAGTTCTTCCCTATAGCGTGCAATGAGTAGCAGCGCATAGTCGGTAGCAGCACCTATGACAAGTACAGAGAGAATTCCTTGCGATTGCCCGTCAACATCGATGATGTCATTTTTGGCAAGTAGATAAACAATCCCGCCAGCCAAGGTAAGTGCAAATAAGGCAGAAAGTAAAGGAATGATCCAAAGAATTGGTGAGCGATAAACAACAATAAGAATGACAGCGACAACGCCGAGAGTTGTAAGTAACAACGTTGAGTCAATTGAACCAAAAGCTCCAAAGAGATCACCTAGCAGTCCTCCGGGACCTGTGACATATGGTGTGAGGTCGTTTGCTTTCGCAATAGGAGCAATATCTTCACGAATAGCTTCCACAATTGCTGGAAGAACTGGTTCATCATTTTCTAAGACTTCACCGATTGCATTTCCATCGAGTGGAATGTTCGCCAAAATGGCTTTGCCATCTTCTGAGGGAAACGCTGAAATTCTTTGTCCGGGAGCCACGAAATCAGAGACCTTTGCATCAGTTCCAGCCAGGGATAGGGCCCCTATCTCATCCAAATGGTCATTGATTGCAGCAATGGCTTCGGGTGTAGCTGCTCCTTCAAAGAGAACGAGTGTTGGAAAGCTAAATGAGTCTTTGCCAGAAAATGTCTGAATAACCTCGGACGCCTGTGTCGCCTCAGCCCCCTTGGGTAAAAATGAAGAGTTGTTATTCTCTTGAACCGAAGAAAGTTTTCCAAAGAGTGGGCCGAATACTCCAGTCAAGATAAACCAGAAGATAACTACCAGCATCGCCAGCGCGAAGGGCTTGCGAGTATTGCGAGGTGAGATTGTCGACACGATGAAGGGACCTTTCGGGCTACAGGTGATTGCGAGATTCGCTCAGGGCCTAGCCTACCTTTAGGCTGTACCTGTGCCTTTGATTAGCCAAGCCCAAGACGGTGTTATCTCTGTTGCACCTATCTCAATCTTGCGACTCGGATTGGTGGAATATATCCAAGCGCTATCGATGCAACGTTCCATACATTCAGAGGTAGTGGCAGGCGATCGGCAGAACGCTCTGCTCTTGCTCGAACATCCTTCGGTCTTCACCGCTGGAAAGCGAACCTTAGAAATTGAAAAACCCCAAGATGGGACTCCTGTCATTGATGTCGATCGCGGTGGAAAAATCACCTGGCATGGACCCGGACAGTTGGTCGGTTATCCCATTGTTAAGTTGGCTAATCCAACAGAGCTCGTCGGATTTGTACGTGAAATCGAGTCTGGATTGATTGCTGTCTGCGGCGAGATAGGGCTAGAGACTTCTCGCGTAGCTGGACGTTCTGGAGTATGGGTACGTGACAGTAAAGGAGATCGCAAGATCGCAGCCATCGGAATACGAGTAGCTTCAGGGGTATCCATGCATGGGTTCGCTATCAATGTGAATCCAGACCTTTCACACTTTAATAGAATCGTAGCCTGCGGAATCAATGATGCATCCGTCTCATCACTAGCGCTGGAGCTCAATCGCTCGATAACAGTCGATGAAGTGGTGCCCCTAGTAGAGAAGCATCTCTCTGAAGTTTTAATGAAGGTGAGCGCATGACTATTGCACCTGAAGGTCGCAAACTTCTTCGTATTGAAGCGCGCAACACTGAAACTCCAATTGAGCGTAAACCGGAATGGATTAAAACTCGTGCCAACATGGGGCCCGAATACACTCGACTACGCACGTTGGTCAAGACTGAAGGTTTGCACACAGTCTGCCAAGAAGCAGCATGTCCCAATATTTTTGAATGTTGGGAGGATAAAGAAGCAACTTTCCTGATTGGTGGAGAACGCTGCACTCGGCGCTGCGATTTTTGCAATATCGATACTGGCAAACCTGAACCATTAGATCGCGATGAACCACGTCGCGTAGCTGAATCAGTGCAAGCGATGGGTTTGAAGTACGCAACAATCACAGGAGTGACTCGTGATGATTTAGACGATGAAGGTGCTTGGCTGTACGCAGAAACGATTCGAAAGGTACATGAATTGAATCCCGGCACAGGGGTTGAAATGTTGGCGCCAGATTTTAGTGGCAATCCCAAGCTACTTAACGAGGTATTTGAAACAAGACCAGAAGTCTTTGCCCACAATCTGGAGACTGTTCCACGAATCTTTAAACGGATTCGTCCTGCATTTACCTATGAGCGCTCACTTAATGTTATTTCGCAAGCTCGTGCCTATGGATTGATTACCAAGTCAAACTTGATTTTGGGTTTAGGTGAGACCAGAGAAGAGATTTCACAAGCACTGATTGATCTTCATGAAGCCGGGTGCGATCTCATTACGATTACGCAGTATCTCCGCCCTACCAATAAACATCATCCGGTAGAACGATGGGTGAAGCCGGATGAATTCGTGGAACTCGCCAAGGAGGCGGAAGAAGTTGGATTTAGCGGGGTTATGAGCGGCCCGTTGGTTCGCAGTTCATATCGCGCGGGACGCTTGTATAAACAAGCGCAAGAGAAGCGAGCTCGCATTTCTCATGGCTGACCTTGTTTATCCTCCTGTAGTAGTAGCAATTAAAGGTTTTTGGAAATATCTAGGCCTGAAATTCAACTTTGAAGGCGAAGAAAATATCCCCCCCAAAGGTGGAGCAATTCTTGCTATCAATCACGTTGGATATTTGGATTTTGCGCTCGTCGGAACTGCAGCTCTGCCTGTAAATCGCTATGTGCGTTTTATGGCGAAGAAGGAGATTTTCGATAACAAATTAGCAGGCCCTTTGATGAGGGGTATGCACCATATCTGCGTAGATCGCTCAAATGGATCAGCTTCATTTGTGGCAGCTCTCCGCGCACTTCGTGGTGGTGAAATTATTGGAATTTTTCCAGAAGGAACAATCTCTGTGAGCTTTGAGATCAAGGAACTCAAATCCGGAGCAGTACGTCTAGCGATGGGAGCAGGAGTTCCGGTAATACCAACGGTCATTTGGGGCTCACAGCGAATCTGGACAAAGAAAGTAAAGCGAAATCTCAGAAGAAAGAACGTTCCCATCAGCGTAACATTTGGCGATCCGCTCTATTTTGATAGAGAGACCGAGGTAGAGGCAGGCGAGAAATTACTGCGCGAAACCATGATTAACATGCTTCACCATGTTCAAGAAAAGTATCCAGATTCACATGAAGGACAGCGCTGGGCACCGGTACGTCTTGGTGGAACCGCTCCCGCTCCCCTAAACTAACGCACATGTTTAAGCGCAAAAAGAAAGAACCAAAAATCAAAAAGCCTCGTTTCCAGACTTTCCGTGATGCCTATCGAGTAACACACGCTGAGAAGCCTTGGATTGGTGGAGCGCTCATCGGTCTCTTTACGGTGGTTCTTGTAGTCGGCGTTTCTCTTGGATTTATTTTTGGTCGTCCCATCTATGGCGGTTTTGTCACGCTTCCACTCGCGCTACTTGTGACCATGTTCTTCTTCACTCGCGTTGCGGGTGCTGCCGCTTATTCATCTATTGAAGGCCAACTTGGCGCGGGGGCCAGTGTGTTAATGGCGATTCGCAAAGGTTGGACAACTACCCCTGCGGTTGCTGTCAACAAACAGCAGGACATGGTTCATCGCAGCGTTGGACGTGCAGGAATCGTGCTTACTGGTGAAGGTGGATTTGCAGTACGGCAAATGGTTCAAGACGAAAAGAAAAAGTCTGAACGTTACGCTCCTGGTGTGCCGATTATTGAAGTTTTTGTCGGTGATGGAGAAGGTCAGGTTCCACTTCGCAAACTTCAGAAGCATCTCACAAAGCTTCCCAAAAAATTAACTCCACATCAGATGAGAGAAGTACGCGCGAGACTGAAAGCCGTAGGCGGAATGTCACTTCCAATTCCTAAGGGTCCGATGCCCAAAGGAATCAAAATTCGCTAATTTCTACTCTTTATCAGAACTGTATTTGAAAAGCGCTCGTTGATTCCTCGCCCATTTTCATCAAATGTGATCGCGGTGATAATTGGAATCAGCAATGCGGTACGTATCAGCGCTTGGAGCGGCGTGACCTGACCGCCATCTGAAAATCGCACAACTTTGAGTCCGACGAGTCGATGTCCAAACGAAGAGCCACCTAAAGCCACAAGAATTGAGTATTCGGCAAAGAGCAGAATCAGAACAGGTAGACGAGCGCCTGGAACACGCTCAGAGAGAGTTCCACCGCCAGAGAAAAAACCAAGCGCAATGGCATAGCAGGCCAGCCAATCAATGGTGATCCCCGCGATGCGACGGCCTTGGCTTACGCGTGGATACATGCCGCCAAGCCTATATGCAGATGGGGCTCAAGCCCTTTTGAAGGAATCCGCGGATATGTAACACGGTTGTAACACTGCGATTATGACTTTTTTACGCACGAGAACTAGCCTTCCCTCCATCAGCAGTACTCAATGATGAGCGCAACTGGAATCAGCTGGCTGTGAGAATCGGCCTCAATTGGAGTATGACAATGTTTAAGAACTCTGCAGAAATATTTGCATACATTAAGAAAGAAGATGTGAAGCTTGTAGATGTTCGCTTCACGGATCTTCCAGGAATTCAGCACCATTTCAATGTCCCCGTCGAGTCTTTTGACGAGGCAGTCTTTACCGACGGACTTATGTTCGATGGTTCTTCAATTCGTGGATTCCAAGCAATTAACGAGTCGGATATGAAGTTGCTTCCAGTTCCAGAATCAGCATTTATCGATCCTTTTAGATTAGAAAAGACTTTGGTTATTATTTTCTCGGTTCACAACCCTGTAGATAACACACCATACTCACGCGATCCTCGTGGTGTTGTTGCTAAGGCAGTGGATTACATGAAATCAACTGGAATTGCTGATCAGGCGTTCTTCGCTCCTGAAGCTGAGTTCTATGTCTTTGATGCGGTTCGCTTCAAGACCGGAATGAACGAGGCGTATCACCACATCGATTCCTATGAAGGAGCTTGGAATACGGGAATCATCGCTGATCCAGATGGCACACCAAACCGTGGTTATCGCACCCGCATTAAGGGTGGATATTTCCCAGTATCCCCAACAGATCAATTCGCAGATCTACGTGATGAAATGGTTATGGAACTTGGCCGTGCAGGTCTATTGGTAGAACGTTCTCACCACGAAGTTGGTACAGCAGGTCAGATGGAAATCAATTATCGATTCACAGATATTCTCTCTGCCGGTGATGAGTTAATGAAGTTTAAGTACATCATTCGCAATGTTGCTTGGGAAGGTGGCAAGACTGCAACATTTATGCCAAAGCCACTCTTTGGCGATAACGGTTCAGGTATGCACGTCCACCAATCACTCTGGAAAGATGGAAAGCCTCTCTTCTTTGAGGCGGGAACGTACGGAGATCTCTCAGATACCGCACGTTGGTACATCGGTGGATTGCTCAAGCACGCACCATCACTACTTGCATTCACCAACCCAACTGTTAACTCATACCGTCGCTTGGTTCCAGGGTATGAGGCGCCGGTAAATCTCGTCTACTCAGCTCGTAATCGCTCTGCCTGTATTCGTATCCCGATTACAGGCTCTTCTCCTAAGGCAAAGCGCGTGGAGTTCCGTTGCCCAGATCCATCATCAAATCCATACCTTGCATTTGCTGCGATGCTTATGGCTGGTATCGATGGAATCGTCAACAAGATCGAACCACCAGCTCCAGTAGATAAGGATCTCTACGAACTCGAAGGTGCGGAGGCTGCGGCAATTCCACAGGTACCAGGTTCGCTCGACGCCGTCCTTACAAGCCTAGAAAATGATCATGACTTCCTTACCAAGGGTGGAGTCTTCTCCGAAGATCTCATCTCTACATGGATCGAGTGGAAGCGCAAGAATGAAGTTGACTACGTTCGACTACGTCCACATCCAGCTGAGTTTGAGCTCTACTTCGATATCTAAGAAGAATAGTCACCAGAAGCCCCGTCAGAGATGGCGGGGCTTCTGGCATTTTCCAAACTTTAGGTAGCCTGACGCAATGATGTATGCAAAGGAGTTTGTCTCTCAACTCCAACATGAGTTACCTCAACTTGCAAACAGAACCAAGGCGATTGGGGCCGAAAATTACATGAAGAACATTTCCCCTTTCCTGGGCGTGCAAACTCCAGATCGCAGGAGGATTGTGACTTTGTTGGCGAAATCAATGACTTCTCCGAACAGTGGAGAACTAGGAGAAACGGCGCGCGCGTTGTGGAAGCTCGACTTTCGTGAATATCAGTATGCCGCTTGCGATCTTATTGACTATCACTCTGATGTCGCGTCTGCTGACTTTCTTCAAGACCACGTGGAATTCCTAATCACTCACAAATCCTGGTGGGATACAGTTGACGCCCTTGGCAATGCCGCGGTCTCTCCACTGACAGACAAGTACGGATGCGAGGAGTTAATTGAACGTTGGAATCGTTCATCAAATGTTTGGTTAATTCGTTCCGCGATTCAGCATCAAAGAGGTAGAAAGTTGGAGACAGATGTAAAACTCGTTTTAAGGTATTGTGACCAACATTCAGATTCAAAAGAATTTTTTATAGTGAAGGCAATAGGATGGGCGCTCAGAGATATCAGCAAAATAGCGCCAAATGACGTAAGAAAATTTCTACTTTCGCATCCACAACTGGGTTCCGTTGCCGTGAGAGAAGCCAAACGGGGGCTTGCGCGCTAAGAACCTGTCATCGATTACTAGTTACGCGAAACAGAATCCAGCTCATTACACCGCTGACAAGTGAAGCAATGATGACAGCAAGAATTGCTGTGTCTTGAAGAGATTTCTCATTAAAGGCAAGGTTTGCAATGAAAATCGCTACCGTAAATCCAATTCCGGCAGCACTTCCAGTGGCTGCAATCTGACCGATCCCTGCCCCAGTTGGATAGTCCGCAACATTCGCTCTCTTGGCAAGGGCTAAGGCAAGCATGATTCCAAGCGGCTTTCCGAGTACCAAACCAGCGAAGATTCCCCAAGCCACAGTTGACTTCATGATGCTTTCAAATGTTGAAGTTGTAATCACGACCCCTGTATTAGCAAAAGCAAACAGTGGAACTATCAGGAAGCTGCTCCAGGGATGGAGTTTGACCTCCAACCATTCAATGACAGAAACAGTTCCGTCTTCTACATCCTGATATCTATTGCCCCTCTTCAATTGATTAGGAGTCAAAAGTCCGAGAATTACTCCTGCTAACGTGGCATGAACACCGCTTCGATACAACCCGTACCAGAGAATGCAACCCAAAACGATATAGATATAAGTACTGCTTGCCCCCAGTTTTTTCGCGACCTGAACCGCGCACACGGCAAGGGTGGCCGCCGCCAGCCATGAGTATGCAACTCCAGTGGAATAAATAAATGCAATGATCAGAATTGCTCCGATGTCGTCAATAACTGCCAGTCCTAATAGGAATGTGCGAAGTGGGGGCACGACGGCTGAACCCATCATTCCTAGCAATCCAACGGCAAGAGCGATATCAGTGGCAACAGGTACACCCCAACCACTTGCCGCCTCTCGGCCAGCGATAAGTAGGTAGAGAGCTGCCGGAATGGTCATTCCTCCTATCGCACCCAAAAATGGTGCAATAGCTGCTCTCATGGAAGATAAGTGGCCAGAAGTCAATTCCCGCTTAATCTCTAGGCCAACTACGAAGAAGAAAATTGTCATCAACACATAATTAATAACTTTCAAAGTTGTGAGCTTGAGGTAGATCGACTCGTTGCCAAGATAGAAAGAAGCTTCAAGTAGAGAAAAGTAGCCATCTGCCCAAGGAGAGTTTGCAACGGTCAAGCCCAAGATTGCTGCAATAAGCAGAATGATCCCGCTCGAAGACTCACGATGTAGGAAATCGCGAAGTGGGGCAATTGAACGACGCATCACATCAGGCTATCAGTCAGCTGATTGTTGAAGCATGACTTTTTTGCGAGCCAGGATGAGGTATCCAAAGAATCCAATAAGGAGCGCAAAGAAGACGCCCAAGTTGGCATATGCCCATTCGCCATCCTTGCCGCCAATAAGAAAGAGGAAATAGCCCTGCCATGAGAGCCAACTAGCGAAGCCATTAGTCACAAAACCCCAACCAACGAAGGTACCCAGGGCCATGATGGAGATTGCTTGGTAATTCCAACGACCATATCTACCTCGCTCGCTAAAGAGATCAGTCTCGCTATAGCTCTTGCGCAGGAGCACATCAGTTACGAAGATCGCCGACCACACGGCTATTGGAACACCAAGCGTTATGAGAAATCCTTGGAATGGGAAGAAGAAATCATCGGCTACCCAAACAAAATATATGACGCCCAGGAACATGAGTAGTGCATCAATCGATGCCGCAACATGTCTCTTGACTGGAACTCCGATTGAGATCAGTGCCAAGCCAGAAGAATAGAGATTGAGAATCGCCCCTCCAACGAGACCCAATATTGCAACCAAGGCAAATATCACCAAGTACCAACTTGGAAGAATTGTTGTCAGAGCGCCAATCGGGTCACTTGCAATTCCCTCTGAAAGCTTCTCGTTGCTGGCCGAAAGTGCGGCCCCGTATGTGACAAGAATGATCGGAACAATCGATGCTCCAAAGACGGTCCATCCGACAACAGCCTTGCTGGAGGTAGTTCTTGGCAAATACCTTGAATAGTCCGCAGCCGCATTGACCCAGCCCAAACCGATGCCAGTTGCACCAAAGATAATTGCTCCAATAAATCCTTGCAGGTTACCTGATGGAAGTGATGTCACAACCGACCAATCTATTTCATCAAGTGTCAGCCCCATGTAGAAACAGGTCATGACGATAGTGACAATGGTCAGAACTCTCTGAATGCGCATAATGACAGCAAATCCAAGCACTCCAGAAGTAACAGTGAGCGCTACTGCAATTGCAAAACCAATTGCCATCGCCGTGTTTTGGTCCAAGTTTCCAAGTCGGATGAAAACAGTTCCGGTGGCAAGTGTCGCAAGCGACATCAACACAATCTCCCACCCCACGAAGACCATGTAAGACAGAAGTCCAGGGATAAGGCTTCCTCTTACCCCGAAGCTTGCACGCGAGAGCACCATGGTAGGCGCATTAGATTTTTTTCCAGCGAGTGAGCTAAAGCCCACAAGCAGAAAGGAAAGCACTGTTCCCAGAAGCGCCGCCAACGTTGCCTGCCAAAAAGAGATACCGAAGCCGAGAAAGAAGGAGCCGTAAGAGAGCGCAAGAAGAGAAACATTGGCACCGCACCAGGGCCAGAAGAGCGAGGAGGCCTTGCCACGCCTTTGACTTTCATCAATGACGTTTGTTCCATTCAATTCCAAGTTCATAGTGCAGAGAATAAGGGTCTTAGCGCAATAGTTCTCAATCTAAGAAGAAGTCCAGCAGGAAATCTTTAGTTCCTGGCACGACCGCATATTTATCAAGATCGGTGATTCCTTCAGAAGCCAGGACTTCATCATCGACAAAGAAATTTCCTGTGCACTCTTTGGCTGGCCTATTCAAAATGATGTACGCACTATCAGCCAAAATTTCAGGAGTACGACATGCGGCAGTATCTACTCCGGGGATCATTTGGAGCGCCGCTGTGTCGATAGCTGTCCGTGGCCACAAAGCGTTAACAGCGATTCCATCTCTTCTAAATTCTTCGGACATACCCAGCACGCACATACTCATTCCATACTTTGCCATTGTGTATGCCACATGGTTCTTAAACCATTTAGCCTTCATGGATAGGGGTGGCGAGAGATTCAAAATATGCGGGTTTCGACCTTCATCTGCTGAATCACGCAGATGAGAAATGGCCGCCTGTGATGTCAAGAATGTTCCACGGACATTGACATCAAACATGAGGTCAAATCGCTTAGCCGGCGTCTCTTCGGTGCGCGTTAAATTGATGGCGCTAGCGTTGTTAATCAGAATATCTATTCCGCCAAATTCATCAGCAGCCTGGGCTACAGCCGCTGCGATCTGATTTTCATCGCGCAAGTCACACTGAATAGCTAGCGCCTTACCACCTGCAGCGCTTATTTCCTCTGCCGCGGTAAATATTGTTCCCGGAAGCTTAGGATTTGGCTCAGCAGTCTTTGCTGCAATCGCAATTGATGCGCCATCTCGGGCAGCCTTGAGCGCAATAGCTAGACCAATACCTCGTGATCCACCTGTGATGAAAATTCGTTTTCCTTGTAGCGACATCTATTTGCCTCTCTTTGACATAAATTTCATAAAAGCATCTGCTGCTTCCTCTGACTGTAGGGCTAGTGCAAAAATTTCAAATTCTGCACGCATAACTGCTGCTACCGCATCATGCTTTCCAGCTTTCATGAGAGCTTTGGTATTAATGATTGCCTGCGGAGGTTGTTCTCCAATCTTGTTTGCGATGGATAGCGCCTCATCTACAGGAGATTGCGCAATAGTGGCGACTAGCCCCATCTCTTTTGCATCCTCTGCTGTGAATGATTCTCCGGTCATAAAGATTTTCGCTGCTCTTTGGTAGCCAACCAGATTCGGAAATAGCATGCTTGAACCGGCTTCAGGTACCAAACCAAGAGAGGTAAATGGCATCGAAAACTTTGCTTGCGGCGAGGCGACAACTACATCGCAATGGAGCAACATGGTTGTTCCAACACCAATTGCATTGCCTTTAACCGCAGCCAACAAAGGCTTTGGAAAGTCAAGAAGAGCGCCTAAAAATCTGGCAACATCCGAATCAGACTCTGTTGGTGGATTAGACATGAAATCGCCAATGTCATTGCCAGAAGTAAAATGATCACCCTCACTTGTCAAGAGAACACAGCGAATACTGAAATCTCCTGCGGCTTCGTTGAGGTTGTTTGCTAAGTCCGCGTACATGGCCCGAGTAATTGCATTCATTTTCTCGGGACGATTAAAGGAGATGACGAGAGTTTGCCCTTGTCGAGAGGTGGTAATTTCTGCCATTTCCACATCCTAATCTGTCTAAACGAGTTATGACAGCAGTCGCCGTGTTGCCTGACAGTTGCCTGAGTTAAGAGGGAGAATAGACTATGCGCAAACCAGATACGCCAGCTCGAGACACTATTGCTCCTTCTGATCTAACCTTTGGGTTGTCGACATGTAAACGTTGTTTGTGGCTTAAATATTGGTTCAAATTTGAACTAAAGAAAGAATTTCCACTTGTTAAACCACTAGCAGATTCACAAGAGGAACATTTTCGGCGCGCTGCCATGCAAGATATACATCCTTCACTCAATCCCGGGGTGGTCAAGCAATGGGGGCAATGGGTCAAAAGCGCCCCAATCTCGATAAATGGTTTTGAGACTCGATGGAAAATCTTAGGAATCTACGACCTTTTAGGGCATTACGAAGATGGAACCGTTGGAATTATTGATTGCAAAGTTTCGGATTCTGACCGAGATAATGGGCCTTTTTATGCGCCTCAACTTGAATCCTATGCCTATGCACTCGAAAATCCAGATAGAGGAAAGCCTTTTCCCGTATCAACTATGGGACTGCTGATTTGGAAGTTGGCTGGTGTTACAGAGACTCATCCGAGTGAATTGGCAAACCATTCCCATGGCTTTGGCGTAAATCAGCACTATGTTCCCGTAGAGCGAGATTCTGAAACCTTCCTCACGTTGTTGGAGGAGTTGATTACAACTATCGAAGGTGGAATGCCAAACCCTGGTCCCGAATGCAACGTCTGCAACTACCTGATCAAACGAGTTGAATTAGAGATTGATTAATCTTCTTCGCTCTCGTCGCGAACTGAAGATTTCTTTGATTTGGTTGCGTAAGTATCTACGTACTCTTGCCCAGACATCTGTTGAATCCGCTTCATGATTTGATCAGTCACGTTCCTGAGGTACTGCAAATCACTCGAATCGCCTTCAAAGTACATAGGCTCACCAAAAGTTATACCTACGCGCATTATCTTGGGGATCACTTTTCCAGTTGGCTGGATTTTGTCGGTGTTGAACATGGCAATAGGGACAACAGGTGCACCCGATTCAATCGCTAATCGCGCGATTCCGGTGCGCCCCTTGTAGAGACGCCCATCAGGCGAGCGAGTTCCCTCTGGATAAATTCCAAGCGAATTACCTTCAGCAAGCACCTGTAAACCAGTTATCAGCGCAGCTTCACTACGGCGACCTCCAGACCGATCCACGGGAACTTGACCGAGCGCAATAAAAGTAAGTTTTTTCAAGAGCCCCTTTGGTCCTGGAGATGTGAAATATTCGCTCTTTGCCAAAAACGTTACTTTTCGCGGCACTACAAGAGGCATAAAAATGGAATCACTAAATGAAAGATGATTAGACGCCAGAATCACTGGACCAGTCGCGGGAACATTCCTTAAACCTTTTACCTTAGGGCGAAAGAGGACCATCAGAAATGGAGTCAGAAACGCCCGTAGAGTGCCGTAAGGCAGGTTGTTCATGGCGCTAATTTAGCCTGAAAGCTCTGATTTGTGCGAACATAAACCATGACTACTGGCCGCGGATCAGACCCGTTCGATGATGAACTCATCAAAGCGAAGTTTGATTCCATGGTGGAAGGTCTTTCGCTTGATGAATCTTCTCCAACGACTTTCCTGGATGAACTCGACAAGTTTGAAGATCAAAACCGTTTTACACCACCAGTAATCCCGAAGCGAAGCATCAGAGAACAAATCACTGATGCAAAGAACTCTCTCATACGCTGGAAAAACAATCGCCAGAACTTCAAAGACGATGATGGTTCTGCTATTTGAAATTTTAGCGACGGGCTAAATCTGCAACTCCAACTAGGCCAGCTTGATTTCCAAGAGTCGCGCCGACAATTTCTGGCATGGGCAGAATCTCTGAAAATGGCATATGTCGTTTGGCAGCTTCTCTAATTGGGGCGAGAAGTAACTCCCCTGCGTCAATGACGCCCCCACCGATAACAACTGTTTCTGGATCCAAAATGGCAGATAGGGATGCAACTCCTGCACCTATCCATTTTCCGGTGGTGCGAAAAGCTTCAATCGCAATGACATCACCTTCTCTTGCGGCCTCCATAATCATTTTCCCTGTTAGCCCTGCAATTGTTCCGTCACCACGCGCCAATAACTTCTCTGCCACGCCTGGGTTCTGCTCAATGGCTTCGCGAGTATGACGCATTAACGCGCTACCCGATCCGTATTGTTCGAAACATCCTTTGGCACCGCAACCACAGAGCAGACCATCTGGGACAACTCTCATATGGCCAACTTCAGCTGCAATACCAAAAGCGCCTCGATGCAACTTTCCATCAATAACAATTCCGCCACCCAGCCCGGTGCCAATTGTTAGCAAGAGGACGTGCTCTTTACCTTTAGCTGCCCCAAATCGGGCTTCTCCCCACGCTGCAGCATTTGCATCGTTTTCTATATCGACAGGAAGTCCGATCAAACTTGTGAGTTCGTAATCTAAATTAACACCGTTCCAACCTGAAATATTTGGCGTTGCCAACATTGTTTTTCTGTCGGAAGAAACCCAGCCAGCCGCTGAAACGCCCACGGATGTAACATCAAATTCAGATTTGAGTTCGTTGGCAACTTCTGCAATCGCAGCAGTGAGATCTTTGCCTCCAGATTTGGGAGTATCACGCCTTGCAGTTTTTAGTACATTACCTGATTCATCGACTACTCCACCAAGGACTTTTGTTCCGCCGACATCTACACCAATTGTTAAGGACATTAAGCTAGATGCTCGCCAAGTTCCCTGAGTGCAGCATCGATAGTCTGTTGTTGCGCTTTGGTAATCATCATGGCAGGCACGGGCATCGAGACAGCAACTTCTAACTCATATGTAACTTGAGTTGAATCGCCATCGATTGCCTTGAGGGTATAACTGCCATCCATCTGAGTCAGAAGATCTGCTTCATCCATTGAAAATGACAAAATGGCTGGAGCGGCGCTCCAGTCGTAATCAAGAACTACTCGGTCCTTCATCATTCCTGCATCGATAGAGAGTTTCGCCTTTGTTACTCTCTCTTGCGAATCGCGCTCAATGACATCTACCTTCTTAATTGAGGTGAGCCATTCTGGATATGCCGCGATGGAAAAGAGTGCGGCCTGAACGGTTGCTAGCGGTGCTTCGATGATAACTGTAGAAGTACTCTTCTGTGACATAGCCCAAGGCTACCAACACTGTGCCCCATATGAGTTTTGAAAAAAACCGCCTTTACATCTCTTCCATTTTTGAGGTGTAGCCCGCTAGCGTTAGCGCCATGAACGAAGTCTCAATCCCGGCCATTATTCCTGCAGCCACCGAGGGAAACCTCACCAATCTCGTCGCAGAACGGGCTTGGTTTGAACCAGATCGCGTAACCATGTCACGCCCATTGGGTGATGGATGGCAACCGATGACTGCTCGCCAAGTTGAAGAAGAGATACGTGCAACCGCTAAAGGGTTAATTGCGGCAGGTATTCAGATTGGTGATCGCGTAGCCATTATGGCTCGTACGCGTTATGAGTGGACTGTGCTTGATTTCGCAATTTGGTATGCCGGAGGATGTGTTGTTCCGATCTATGAAACATCCTCCCCTGAACAAGTTGATTGGATTCTCAACGACTCTGGTGCGGTTGGCTTAATTGTTGAAACGCCAGCACACCGTGAATTAGTTACGCCAGTCATTCCTTCTCACACAAAACATATTTGGGTGATGACAGAAGATGTGTTGGCGATACTTCGCAATTCTGGAACTTCAATTTCTGATGAGGAAGTTGAACGTCGTAGAAATTCTCTAGTGCCAGCTAGTTTGGCAACGTTGATTTATACATCTGGAACAACTGGACGGCCAAAGGGTGTCCAGCTCACTCATGGAAACTTCCTCTCTGAATGTGGAAACGTCGTTGAAGGAGCAAGTGATCTCTTCCTTAAGCCAGGAGGATCAACGCTTCTCTTCTTGCCTGTTGCGCATGTCTTTGGACGCATGGTGCAGATTGGTGCGATCCACGCCGGCTTACATCTTGCACATTGCAGCGATCCAGTCGGTCGTCTTCCAGCAGATCTTGCATCCTTTAAGCCTTCATTCGTGCTGGCTGTGCCACGTATTTTTGAAAAGATTTACAACGGTGCAGAAGCGAAGGCAGAAGCTGCTGGAAAAGGAAAAATTTTCCGCAAGGCTGCAGAAGTAGCGATTGCCTACAGCGAAGCCAAAGATAAAGGTGGATTTAACCCACTGCTCACTCTCAAGCATGCCCTGTTTGACAAGTTGGTGTACTCAAAGATTCGCGCAGGTATGGGTGGAGCGGTTGAGGCTGCAATATCAGGTGGTGCTCCCCTTGGAACTCGACTCGGCCACTTTTATCGTGGCGCCGGTGTCACAATTTTGGAAGGTTATGGACTTACCGAGACAACTGCCGGTGCAACTCTTAACTTGACCAAGAGTCTGCGAGTTGGTTCTGTCGGAAGACCAATTCCTGGCACATCTGTAAAAATTGCTGAAGATGGCGAAGTCCTGATTAAGGGACCTATCGTGATGCGCGGTTACTGGCAGAACGATGCAGCAAATCAAGAAGTCTTCGATGGAGAATGGTTTAGATCTGGCGATTTAGGTCGACTTGATGACGATGGATACCTCTACATCACTGGCCGCAAGAAGGAGCTTATTGTCACAGCAGGTGGAAAGAACGTTGCTCCTGCAGTCTTGGAAGATCGACTTCGCGCGCATCCTCTTATCAGCCAATGCATCGTTCTCGGGGATAACCAGCCATTTATTGCAGCTCTCATCACTATTGATCAGGACATGCTTAAAGGTTGGATTGCAGCAAATAACAAGACTGGAGCAACAGTTGAAACGTTGGTCAATGATCCAGATCTCATCGCCGTTATTCAGACAGCAGTTGATGAAGCCAATAAAGCAGTATCCAAGGCAGAATCCATTCGCAAATTCACGATCTTGTCGAAAGATTTTACGATTGCAACAGGAGAGCTCACTGCCAAACTATCTTTGAAGCGCCACGTAATCTCGCAGAACTACGCTGCAGAGATTGCCGCGCTTTTCACTAAGTAGCTCTTCATGGTAACTCCCGAGCGGTTAGATCTGGCTCGGGGGTTACATGATGGAATAGCCCAAGATTTGGTAGGGCTTGGTTACTCACTAGATTTACTGCTCGCTGACGATACGCTTTCATTGAATACACGACTTTCGTTGAGGTCTGCCCGCCTGCACATAGATGAGTTGATTCATAAAGTGCGAACTGAGATTTATCACTTGCGTCAAGAACCTCAATTATCGCTCTCCATAGAACTTAACCAGTTGGTGCATAGCGAATACTCAGATTTTGAGCTGGACCTTGAACTGGAAGATGTCAAACCCTCATTAGAAATTACCTCAGAAGTAATTGCGATCACTCGTGAAGCCCTACGCAATATCCGTACTCACGCTAGGGCTACCCGAATTGGTATCACTCTCTATCCGATAAACAATCGCATCTGTCTTCAGATTCGCGATAACGGGAAGGGAGGAGCCAGCATGAAGAATGGTCGTTGGGGAATTACAGGGCTCCAAGAGAGAGTGGCAGCTCTTGGCGGGTCAATCACCTTTGAAAACAACTTTCAGAACAATAGCGGAGTACGTATAACAATCTTGATATGACCCCGTCTGCATTGATTATCGATGATCATGCTGTTGTCAGATCGGGAGTTCGCCAAGCGCTGCAAATCTTCGCAGATATTGAAGTTTATGAAGCAGCTTCAAAGGCAGAAGGTTTTGCACAGATTGCACGCATCAATCCAGAAATTCTTGTTGTAGATATCAATCTGCCGGATGGCAACGGATTAGAACTTGTGTCGTGGATTAGGGGAATCTCGCAAACAACCACCATTGTTGTACTCACCTTCAATGCAGCAGATGATTTTCTGCTTGCAGCCATGAAGGCAGGGGCTAGCGCCTTCGTCAATAAATCTGCGCCACTAGCTGAATTAATTTCAGCTATAAGACGTGCTCGCGAATCCCCTAAATCTTTCACTGCACAAGACGTAGCCACCATCGTAGAGCGCAAGCAATTGAAATTCGGCTTATCCCAGCGAGAGTTGCAAGTAGTTGCGCTCCTTGAGAGTGATCTTGATACCGCGTCTATGGCAAAGATTCTCTTTATTAGTGAATCTACTCTTAAAACTCACCTCACCCACATATATAGAAAATTGCAGGTAAAGAATCGTATTCAGGCAACTAACGTTTTGCGAAAGGCTGGTCTTCTATAAGCAGCGTGTTAAAACGCTCTGCCCACTTCTGCCACTGCCACTCATCGATTATCCACTGACGACCACGCATCCCAAGTTCGATGGCGACTGCCTCATTGTGCAACAAATGAACTGCGGCTCTTGCAACCGCCTGGGGCGAGGTGCCATCAACTACTAAACCTGTCTGTCCATCTATGACTGCATCTGGGGCGCCGCCAGATAAGCCACCCAATACTGGTAAACCACAAGCGCTAGCTTCTAAGTAAACAATTCCTAGTCCCTCGACCTCTAGCCCTGCCAGCCGAGAACGTGATGGCATTGCAAAGATATCTCCAACGCAAATATATTTTGGTAAATCTTGATAATGTATTCGACCAATAAATGTGATGTGAGAACTGATTCCCAATTTTTCAGCACGTTGTTGCATAAACTTCTTGCGAGGGCCCTCCCCGACAAACATCAAATGGGCATCAGGTATTTCTTCCAAGATTAGAGGCAGCGCCTCAACTAAAGTGTCTTGTCCTTTTCGGTGTACAAGTCTTCCGACACTCACAAGGACTTTCTTCCCAGTTAGCCCAAGCTCTGCTTTGAGTTGAGCAGACTCACTTTGAGGCGCAAAATGGTTTGTATCTATTCCTGGTGCAATCTTCACCATGGAATCTATTGCTTCTTCAGAAAGTGCCTTGGATATTGCACTCCGAGTAAAGTCGCCAAGATAAGTGAGGTGATCTACGCCAGTTCCAATTCGGCGCATAAGTCGATTAAATGGCCACAACTTCGCCCACCAGACTTCATGTCCATGGGTAAGGGCAACTATTTTCTTGACGCCAACTTTGCGCAATCCATGGGACAGCAACCCAAGTGGTGCAGCCGCTCCAAAGAAAACCCGGGTGATTGCCCGCTCTCTGGCGAGCTTTTGAACGTTCCTGCCTACCCGAAAGGTGGGCAACAATATTCGGCTGCGATCGCGAATTACTTCAACACCAAACTCTTCTCTCCAACGAGCATCAAAGGGGGCTGAGCCTTCTTGGCTAGATGTGTACACGATGACGGAATGCTTAGGTAATCTCTCAATAAGTCCAATAACAAAGGTCTCAATGCCACCAGCGCGTGGTCCAAAGTCATTAGTAATGCAGAGAATTTTTGATGAAGTCATTAGAAGCGGCGAATAGCCACCAAAGGTTTACGCCCCATATTCATCTCCGCAACTTTTACTCGCGAGCCTGAACGTGGGGCGTGCACCATACGCGCACCACCCAAATAGATTCCAACGTGCGAAACTGGACGACCAAAGAAGACTAAATCACCAGGCTTCTTCTGATTAAAAGGAACAGATTTACCCATGCGAGATTGCGCCGCTGATGAGTGAGGCAATTTCACTCCTGCCGCTTGAAAAGCACGCATCGTTAATCCAGAGCAATCCCACGTCGTCATGCCATCGGCTCCAAAGACGTAACGGTCACCAATTTGAGCGAGCGCATACTTAAGAGCGATACCTGCTCGTCCAGAAATTCCGGCCGCGCTCTTCGCAGCCTGTAGAGATGACTTTTGATCCGCATTTTCGCGTTCTTCGGCAAGCCGAGCAAGTCGCTCGCGATCTTCTTTCTTCAACTTAGATAAAAGAAGTTCAGCCTGCGCTAGCTTTCTCTGCGCAAAGGCGCTGCGTTCAGCAAGTTTCTTCTCAAGGGCCTTAACCTGCGCCAACTTATCTGAAACGGTCAGCGAAGTAGCATTGAGTTGCTGCTCGGCAGTCTGAAACTTCCTCAGTTGAGTGGATTTACGACGGGTAATTGCCTCTAGCGAACCGGCAGATGAGAGATACAAACTTGGATCACTTGAAAAAAGCAGTTCGAGGCTCTGGCTCAGAGTTCCAGATTTGTACTGGCTTATAGCGATAGCGCCCAACGACTTAGAGATCTCGTCCACCGTCTTAGCTTGAAGCGCTGCTTGTGCCTGAATTCCTGCAAGGCTTCGGGTGAGCGAAGCAAGCTTTACCTTTGCCTCTTGTGCACCTTCTGCTGCAGAGGTGGCCTCTTCCTCCAAGCGAATCACCTGAGCTTGCACCTGAGCCAAAGTCGGCGCTGCCGCAACTGGCGCCACAGGAAGAAGGGTGAGGAGAAGCGCCAAAGAGGTCGGAATAACCCCTGCTCTAAGTCTCATGTTTTAAGGCTAACGCGCATCTCTACCCGATTTCAATTTATAGCAGCGCCTTTATCGGATAAAACCGTGAGAATCTCCATATTCTTACGCTTGTGACAGTGACTGTAACGTTTGTAACAGGAGTAGATGGCGCAACTTCTAAGGGTGGCAGTTCTGCAGGGGTAACCAGCGGCGCTGATCGGGCGGCATTCCTCGCGCGCCGCCGTAACGCTGACTGCATCCTGATCGGCGGTCAAACTGCGCGCACTGAGCCCTATCAGAGGACTCCAGTACCGGTCGTTGTAATCTCGCGATCTCTCGTGAATCCTCTGTCGCATAATCGACTAGCTCATTGCTGGAATCTCACTCCACATAAGGCTCTAGAGCGAGCGATAAAAACATTTGGTCCCAATGTGCTGATTGAAGCAGGGGCTAGCATCATCAACGAGCTTCTCCCCACCGGACTGATTGATGCGCTGGAATTGAGTATTACTCCGATCGTTGGTGGGGATGATCCCATCGATCTTGATCAACTCTTGAGTTACTTCCCCAATAAGACCGAGAAGTTGGTGAATGGAACCAGACTCATTTCTGCTACACGATAGCTTAAAAAGCAGAGATCAGCGCAACACCTACAACCGCTGAAACTACTCCCACATATTGAACTCGGTGAAGTCTCTCGTGCAGGAATAGATAGGCAAGTAGCGCAGTGGCGATTGGATAAAGCGAACCCAGAACCATTGCAAGTGAAACCAGTCCCTTTGTTGTAGCAACGCCAAGAAGCAAGTTTGCTGCAAAATCTGCGACTCCAATAAAGATGAGAACTGGAATTTCTTGACGGGTGAATCTGATGGTTCCTCGATATTTATACAGAGCCACAAGTCCGATCAGCAGAGTAGAAGTACGCATGGTCGTCATCGTCATAAGTGCACTTGACTGTGATCCGATTGACATAAAAATCAAACAGGTACCAAAGAATACGGCCGCTCCAATCGCAAGTAAGAGCGGCTTCAACGGAACTCCTTGAGAAACTTCAGGGCCACTTGCCAAGAATCCACCTAGCGTTGCAAGTACGACGCCGATGGAAATAATGAGTGATAGTTGATCACCTTTATAAATGAGCGCGTAACCTAATGGAATTACTGCAGCAAGCGCGCTAATTGGTGAAACAACACCCATGCGACCTGTTGAGAGTCCTGCATAGAGACAGATCAATCCTGCATATCCTGTGAAGCCCGCAATGATTCCTGGAATCAGATATCCCTGCTCCCCCAACGCTTCTGCGCTCCATGCGCCAGTCAGAAGTACAAGGAAAACTCCAGTGAGAAACCCGAAGAATTGCTGTGCGCCGAGAACTACAAGCGCTGGATATTTCTTACTGAGTTTTCCCCCGAAAAAGTCGGCAGTTCCCCACAATGCGCTGGAAAGTAGCGCGAGGAGGCTGGCCATATGCAGACTCTACCTGTTCCATCTGCCAGCCTCCCACTTTGAGGGTGGATGCAACTTTAGAATTAACCAGTGAAATCAACGTCAGACTTTTCCTTTGAAGAGTTAGTTGAGAATCTGCGCACCATCACTCCGCGAAGTGAAATTATTTTAGAAGAAGTACCTGCCCCACAAAAGCTAGCAATGTATTCATTCGCCTTCACCGCCGATGTTTTAGGGCATCCTCAAGTTGCACAACCGGACGATGAAGAAATAGCTTCAGGAAGATTTGTCATTCTTCACGAGCCAGGCGGCCAAGACACATGGGAAGGAGACTTCCGTTGCGTGACATTCATGCGAGCAGATGTCGATAGCCAAATGCAAGAAGATCCCCTGCTTCCGGAAGTTGGCTGGAACTGGTTATTGGATTCGCTCAACGCTACAGGTGCCACTTTTAAAGCACCGAGTGGAACTGTTACTAGAGTCTCCAGTGCATCATTTGGAAAATTGGCTCCGAGAAGCGATGACTCAGAAATTGAGATTCGTGCTTCATGGACTCCAGTTATTAAATCTCGAGATGACATTTTTTCTCATGTCCATGCCTGGTGTAATCTCATGAGCGAGGTCGCAGGACTTCCACCAATTCCTGACGGGGTTGCCTCAATTAGCTCTGCGCGGCGCCGTGGTTGAAAGTAATGAAAATCAGGCGCCAACTCCCTTACTGGCGCCATCTGCAGGGTTACCTGAATTAATCAATACCGAACAATCATTTAAAGAGACGCTCACACAGTTAGCGCGCGGCAACGGACCCTTTGCTCTCGATGCAGAACGCGCATCTGGATATAAGTACAGCTCACGCGCCTACTTGATTCAGATAAAGCGCGAAAATGGCGGAGTGCATCTGATTGATCCAATTCCTTTCGGTCCTGACCATCAACTCTTTGCTGAACTCAACCAACTTCTTCAAGGAGAAGAAGTCATTCTTCATGCCAGCACGCAAGATCTACCTTGTCTGAGAGAACTAGGTATTAATCCGTCACTCCTTTTCGATACTGAGCTGGGTGCTCGTATCGCCGGATTGCCTCGTGTCGGGTTAGGACCATTACTTGAAACTCTCATGGGCGTTTCGCTCGCAAAGGAACATTCGGCTGTTGATTGGTCGCAACGGCCACTTCCCACAGAATGGCTTAATTACGCAGCCCTCGATGTAGAGCTTCTCATCGACCTTCGCAATAAAGTCCATCAACTCTTAGAGGAGAATGGAAAATTGAGATGGGCGTTGGAAGATTTCGCCGCCATTCTTGCAGCTCCTGCTCCAACCCCTCGTATTGATCCGTGGCGTCGTACATCGGGAATGCATAAGGTCAAGAAGCGAATTCATATGGCTGTTGTCCGAGAACTATGGCAGGAACGTAATTCTCTGGCGCAAGAGTTGGACGTATCACCAGGGCGATTACTGTCAGATGCTGCAATTACAGAATTAGCAATTGCTTCAGATAAAGGTCCAATTACAAATCGCAAGCATTTAGAGAAGATTTTAAAACCGCTTGGTCTTCGCGCCCGTTGGTTAGAGAATGCAGCGACGTGGATCAGTGCTATTACTGAGGCAATCGCGATGCCTGAAGACCTGTGGCCAGAGGCACGTAGTAAGAGCGATGCCATGCCGCCGATAAAAATTTGGAAGGATAAGTTTCCCGAAAGATATGCACCACTTACTCATGCACGCTTCAACTTGCAAGAACGTGCACAGGAACTATCTATTCCACTAGAGAATTTGATATCTCCAGAATTGGTGCGAAAGATTTGCTGGGAGCCTCCAAAGAATTCAGTGATGGAATCTCTGTTAGCCATGGGGGCACGTAAGTGGCAGAGCGAAATAGCGGCACCGATTTTGGAAAAGGCGCTCCTAGAGACAATTCCTCTGGAAATTCCAGCGGTAAATGAGGCAGAAACTACTGACGAGCAAAATATCTAATTGGTCCGAGGTGCTGAATAAATACCTTTTGGCCGACAAAAAAATCATTCGGTCCAGCTACTCGTGCCTTAATTGGCAAGGTCGATTTATCTAGTGCAATCGTGAGCATGGCATCGTGACCGTAATAATCAATATGCTGCAATGAACCTTGGATTCCATCAACTTCTTGGAGCGATACTTTGATTTCCTCTGGTCTGATGACGACATAACCTGTGGCATCGGCGGATGTGAATATTGACGGCGTTGATAGAGGATAAATTGTCTCTCCCTGCAGACTCTGTTTAGCGGGAAGAATCAAGACATCTCCTGTACTAGCTGCGATATCCGGAGAAATTGGCTCCTCGTACACCTCTTCAGGCGTGCCGTTTTGGACGATCTTTCCATCGCGCATCAAAATAACCCGATCAGATGAAACAAGAGCTTCTTCACGATCATGCGTCACCAAAATTGCAGTTGACCCTAGACGACGCAAAAGAGCAACAACCTCACTGCGCAATTCATCTCTGAGGACGGCATCGAGCGCGGAGAAGGGTTCATCAAGAAGAATCATCTTTGGCTTAATGGCCAACGCTCTAGCTAGTGCCACACGAGTCTGCTGTCCGCCTGAGAGTTGATACGGGAGTCTATTTTCAAAACCTTTGAGACCGATGAGCTCCATCATCTCTTCGGTAACCTGAGAAATTTCTGATTTGGAATATTTCTTGCGATCTAGCCCGAAAGAAATATTTTTTGCAACAGTTAAATGTGGAAAGAGCGCACCTTGCTGTGGAACATAACCAGTCCCTCGCTTATGCGGTGGAAGCACCACAGATGAAACCCCTACTAACTGAGAACCAAACCGCACGGTTCCGCTCGTTGGTTGAATCAATCCAGCGATGGCTCGCAGAAGAGTTGTTTTGCCACAGCCAGAAGGTCCAAGGAGAGAGGCAATTTCGCCTTCGCCGAGATCAAAAGATAGATCAGAGATGATGGTGCGATCTCCAAAATTGACAGTGAGATGAGAAACGTTGAGCGATGTCATTTACATCAGCCTCGCTTTCGTTTCAGAACCACTCTTGGAAGATTGCGGAAGAGTCAATAAAAAGGTAGGGACTGCGGCAATGAGTACTAATAATAAAGCATACGGAGCAGCCTCATTAAATCGACTAATCGCTGCGTAACTCCAAATCTCAGTCGCTAACGTGTCCATACCCGTTGGTCTTAACATGATTGTTGCCGGAAGCTCTTTCATGGCAGTCAAGAAAACTAGGAGAACTCCCAGCGCCATATTTGGGAATGCAATAGGAAAAACCACGCGACGGGCAATGTTGGTCTTGCTTTCCCCTAAAGTTGCTGCAACTTCTTTCAATTGTGGCGATACTAAAGTAAGAGCTCCGTATGTCGAAGCTACAGATTTAGCAAGAAATAGCACCGCGTAAGCAAAGCCAAGCAAATATACAGATTGATAAAGCGGTCCCAATCGAGAACCAAATGAAACTAGCGCTAACCCAACAACAACGCCCGGAAGTGCGTGAGCCATGAGGATTATCTTCTCGGAGACTGAAGCAAAGCGGCTTTGTCCCTGCGTTGCAAGTATTGCCAAAGGAAGGGAGAGGGCGAAGGCAATCAGTGCTCCTAATGCTGCAACTCCAATAGTAGAGAGCGCGGCTGTACTTAAGGCAGAGATCTCAACCGCAGAAGGATTTTCAAGATAGCGCGAGAGTAAAACATAGAATGGAATTAACACCGCCAGAATTGCATAGAGAACAATAACAACTGTCGCGACTACTGAGAGCGCTGGATGAGCAATTCTACGTATAGGTGATTGAAATCCTTCGTTACCTCGTGACTCAAAATTCCTTCCCTTAAGACTTGACTCAAATGCGACAAAGAGCGTTGCCGCAAAGAAGAGTAGTAAGGCGATGATGGCTGCTGCGCTGCGATCGTACGACGATTTAAATAGATTTTGAATTGAGACTGTCAGAGTCTCAACATTGAGCAGTGAAACTGCGCCGAAGTCACTGAGCACATACAAGCCACATAGAAGTGCACCGGCGCTGATGCTGCGTCGAACTTGCGGCAAGATGACTTTGAAGAATATTTCGGCTTTTGTTGAACCGAGCGAACGGGCAACTTCTATAACGCTTGTGTCAATTTTTTGAAAAGATACGGTTACCGCTAACACCATGTACGGCATTGTCGACAGGCTCAGAATGAACAGAGCAGCCCATAACCCACGCAATGAGGGAATCAGTGCAATCCAGGTATAAGTGAATACGTACGATGGAATGGCTAGCGGCAAGACTGTCACAACTAAGAGAAGTCTTGGAAATGGAATATTCACGTAATAGAGCCCAGCTGCAATTGCGGTTCCGAGGATTACATTTATCGCCACCACGAGAGCCAGCAGAGCCATCGTAATTCCTAAAACTTCTAGGGTTTTCTGGCGGGTTAAGAGTAAAAAGAGTTCGCTGCTCGATTTTTCGCTTGCCCGAAAAAACAAATAGATTAGCGGTTGGCAGATGAGAATGAGGGCTCCCATTACGAGAGCCCTCAATCCAATCAATCCAGCGTTAATCTGAGTTTTCACGACGCTACACTCTCATCAAAGAAGACCAACTGCCACGAGAAGGTCTTGGGTCTTCTTGATATTTTCTAGTGATGATAGATCTACTCGTGGTGATCCAAAATCTTTAATTGCAGGCAACCCATCTGGAGTTTTAACTCCGGAAATCAATGAATATTCATGGGTATCTTCTACAAATGAAATTTGAGCAGGCTTTGCCGTGAGGAAATTGATGAGCTCTTCAGCAGCGTCCTTTTTCTCGCTGGTCTTGAGAACTCCTACTCCTGAGACATTCACTAAGTTTCCTAGATCACCAGGTGCGAAGTATCCGTTCTCAACTTTGATGCTACGACCAAGAGCTTCACTTACTTCCCAAATGTAGTAATGGTTTACCAATCCCAAGCTGATTTCGCCTTTATCAATTGCTTCGACAATTGCGCTATTTTTGAGGAAGATTTTTGCATCATTCGCCTTCATGGCACTCAGCCAATCTTTGGCAAACTTTTCTCCCTTTTCATTAATCATGGCAGTTACAAATGCCTGGAAGGATGCGTTACTTGGCGCAATCCCAACCTGGCCGCGGTAGATAGGTTTGGTCAGATCTGCCACTGACCGAGGTGATTGCGCGATAGCACCTGGTCGGTATGCAAAGACGCGAGCGCGTCCTGTGACCCCAACCCAGCTACGATCTTTTGCTACGTACTCCTTCTCGATCTCTGATCCAACGGATTCAGGAAGTTCTGTGAAGAGGCCGGCCGCGGCAACTGCCCCGAGAGATCCAGCATCTTGCGACAGGAAGAGATCAGCTGGGGAATTTTCGCCCTCTTCTAGTATTTGCGCTGCCAGTTCTGCTGAGTCGCCATAGCGAACATTGAGTTTGATCCCAGACTCACTCTCCCATGTGGCCAAGAACGGGGCGATGAACTCCTCTGAGCGACCGGAATAGACGGTCATCTCGGTCACTTTCCCTGCACTTCCCTCAGAGTCGCCATTGACCCCCGACCAAATACCAAGACCTGCAATCAAAGCCACTACAACTGCTAGCGGTGCCACAACGGATTTACGCAATCTCTACTCCCTCATATAAAAAAAGTTCTGGGCTATCTGTCCTCGCGAACTGAGGCTAGTCGAGTACTGGGAATTACGCAACATTATTGTTGCGTAATTCATCACATTGCGCTGATGACAAAGTGGGCTACTGGCAAGTAACCTTGAAACATATCTATCGAGAGAGGCACGCTTCTATGTCTAACACTCTTCGCTCAGTCGTCCTAGTTGATGCAGTCCGCACCCCTTTTGGCAAAGCAGGCAGCATGTATGCCGGAACTCGTGCAGATGATCTGATGGTTCGCGCCATGCGCGGATTGCTCGAACGTAATCCACAAGTTGCTCCTGATGCTATTGAAGATGTTGCTATCGCTGCTGCAACGCAGACCGGCGATCAAGGTATGAATATTGGAAGAAGCGCAACGTTATTGGCAGGGCTACCAAAAACTGTTCCTGGTTATTCCATCGATCGTTGGTGCGCAGGTGCGATGACGGCAACAACCACAATTGCTGGTGCAATTGCGATGGGTGCGATTGATATCGGTATCGCCGGCGGTGTTGAACATATGGGAAATCACCCTATGGGCGAACTCATGGATCCAAATCCTCGTTATCTTGCAGAGAAATTAGTTGAGCAAGATGCTCTTGCGATGGGTGCTACAGCAGAGCGCCTACACGATCGCTTCCCGCAACTGACTAAAGAGCGTGCAGATAAATATGCCTATCACTCTCAGATGAAGACAGCGAAGGCTTACGCTGACGGGAAGTTGCAACGGGATTTGATTCCTACTGCAGCGCGCAGTGCAGAGTTAGGGTGGGGCGTAGCTACAGTGGATGAAGCGCCTCGACCAACAACAACAATAGAAGGTTTGGCTGGACTTAAAACTCCTTTCCGCCCTGCAGGTCGAGTAACTGCAGGCAACTCATCCGGCCTCAACGATGGCGCAACTGCTGCACTTTTAGCCAGTGAAGATAAGGCAAAAGAACTTGGATTAACTATTAAAGCTCGCATGGTTACCTTTGCCTTTGCTGGCGTCGAACCAGAAGTTATGGGATATGGACCAGTTCCATCGACACTTAAGGCGCTCGCTAAAGCAGGGTTAAAGATAGAAGATATCGGCGCCTTTGAAATTAATGAGGCCTTTGCAGTTCAAGTTTTGGCTTTTCTTGACCACTTTGGAATTGCAGATGATGACCCTCGAGTAAATCCTTACGGCGGCGCAATCGCTGTGGGGCATCCTTTGGCGTCATCAGGTGTTCGCTTGATGCTCAACTTGGCACGTACCTTTGAAGAGAAGCCCGATGTTCGCTATGGAATCACAACGATGTGCATTGGTCTGGGAATGGGTGGGACAGTCATCTGGGAAAACCCTCACTACACAGGAGGAGGAAAGTAATGACGACTTCAATCACCTTGCCTGAAGGCGCGCCTGAAGAAGTTGTTACTCATGCGCTAGTTCGCGACGTTGATCTATCTCCATTTGGGTATTCAGGAACTCTCACCCTGATTACATTAGATAACGGGCTTGATCACACCCGCCCAAATACCTTTGGTCCGCAATCAGTGTCGGCTCTAGATGCGGCGATTACGGAAGCAGTGTCGCGCAAACCGGCAGCTATTGCCATCATCGGTAAACCCTTTATCTTTGCAGCAGGAGCAGATCTATCGGCGCTTTCTTATCTGGCAAAGCGCGAACAAGCTCTGGCAATCGGAAAACTTGGCCACGATGTATTTCGTCGACTCGATGAAATCGGAATTCCAACTTTTGCCTTCATTAATGGTCTCGCCCTCGGAGGTGGCCTAGAGGTCGGTCTTCATTGCAAGTACCGCACACTCGCTAGCACGGCATTTACCGCGCTCCCTGAAGTATTTCTAGGTCTTGTTCCTGGTTGGGGTGGCGCAACAATTCTGCCTAAATTAATTGGCCCAGAACGCGCTGTGCAAGTGATTATTCATAATGCGCTCAACAACAACACCATGATGAAAGCTAAGGATGCTCTCGCACTTGGAGTTGTGGATGCTGTCTACGAACCGGCTGATTTTCTTGAAAAATCAATCTCATTTGCTGTTTCTGTCTTATCAGGGAGCGCAAAGATTGAACGTAAAGATTATTCGAGTGATCCCGCATGGGAGAGCGCGCTCGCTGTAGGAAAAGCCGCGGCACTCAAAAAATATGGTGGGGCTGAGATTGCTTCGCCTATGAAAGCTCTTGAGTTAATTGCGGCTGCTCAAAGGAATACTAAAGGTCAAGGATTTGATGCCGAAGATGTTGCGCTGGCTGACTTAACGATGTCAGATCCACTGCGCGCTTCACTCTATGCCTTCAACCTCATTCAAAAGAAGCGCAAGAAGGTTGAAGGTGCGCCCAAGCCTGCGCTAGCCCGCAAAATTTCACGTGTTGGTGTTGTGGGTGCAGGTTTGATGGCATCGCAACTAGCGCTCTTGCTCGTTCGCAATCTCAAGTGTCCAGTTGTCATGACAGATATCGATCAAGAGCGAGCTGATAAAGGCGTTGCGTGGGTACGTAATGAGCTCACCAAGTTGGTTGAGAAGAAGCGCATGAGCCCCGAATCCGCGGCGCGGCTATCGCTGCTTGTCAGCGGAAGCGCCGATCAATCTGTCTTCGCTGGGTGTGACTTCGTGATTGAGGCAATCTTTGAAGAACTTGCGCTCAAGCAAGAGCTCTTTAAAAAATTGGAGAAGATTGTTAGCCCTGAATGCGTACTGGCAACTAATACATCGTCTCTATCTGTAGAACGTATGTCAGAGGGATTAGAACATCCAGAGCGAGTCGTGGGATTCCACTTCTTCAACCCAGTTGCTGTGATGCCGTTGCTTGAAATCGCTCGCACATCAAAGACAGATGATGCAACTACTGCAACAGCGGTCAATATAGGTAAAGAGCTAAAGAAGACGATGATTATTTGTAAGGATGCGCCTGGTTTTGTGGTCAATCGTCTACTTACTCGGTTTATGGGTGAAATCACTGATGCTGTTGATGAAGGAACTGATCCAGCAATAGCCGATAATGCTATGCGCTCAATTGGGTTCCCAATGTCTCCCTTTGAACTGCTTGGTTTAGTCGGACCCGGAGTCGCACTTCATGTGGCTGAAACGTTGCATGAAAATCTTGGTCCGCGCTATCGCATCTCCCCTACTATGCAAGCGATGGTCAAGGCAGGCGTGAAAACATTCTATGTAAAGAAGGAAGATGGCACATTTGCAGCAAATCCAGAGGCGCTAGCCCTGATTCATCAAGGAACAACGCCTTCGACTTCTGAACAAGTGCGCGAACGCGCATTAAAGGCTCTGGCAGAAGAGGCGCGCATGATGCTTGATGAAGGCGTGGTTGCTACCCCTGCAGAGATAGATCTCTGCATGTTGATGGGAGCCGGATGGCCTATGCATTTAGGTGGAATTCTGCCGTATTTAGATCGCGAAGGAATTAGCGAATCTGTTTGCGGTCAGCGTTTTCATGCGCCGGGAATTGCATCTCTTCCACAGTAGAGCTCCACTCGACGATATCGCGTGAAATCTTTTGAGCTGTAATTCCAAGATCTTCTAAGATTTCGGATCTCTTAGAGTGTTCGATGAACTCTAACGGCACTCCAATGCTATGAAGGGCAACGTTCATTCCGGCTTCGCGGAATAGCTCTGAGATTGAACTTGCAATTCCAGCATGACGAATTCCATCCTCAAGAACGACAACGCTCTTGTAGCGCTGTGCCATCGAAATGAGACTTTGCGGCAGAGGCTTTACCCAACGTGGATCGATAACAGTGACCCCTACACCTTCACGGTATGCCTGTGAGGCAGCTTCAACGGCAATCGCCGCCATCGCACCCACGCTAATCAGAAGCACATCGGCGCTTTCTCCACGGTAGAGCACATCAATGCCATCTCTTCTTTCAAAGGCAGGTATATCGCTCTGAACCGCGCCTTTTGGAAAACGAATTAACGATGGCGCGTCTTTGATGTCAACTGATTCACGGAGGGTTTCGCACAATCTAGCAGCATCGCGCGGCGCTGCTACATGAAGAGTTGGAACAATTCCAGTAAGAGCCAGATCCCAAATGCCGTGATGTGATGGTCCGTCATCACCCGTGATACCAGCGCGATCCAGTACAAAGGTAACTCCTGCTTTGTGGAGCGCTACATCAAGAAGTAACTGATCGAAGGCGCGATTAAGGAATGTTGAGTACACCGCAACGACTGGGTGCATTCCTGCGAAGGCTAGACCTGCAGCACTTGTTACTGCATGTTGTTCGGCAATTCCTACATCGATAGTTCGCTCTGGAAATTCCTTCTCAAATTTATCAAGACCTGTCGGACCGAGCATCGCCGCCGTTATTGCCACAATATCTTTCCGAGCGCGTCCTAACGCAACAAGTTCATCTGCGAAGACGCTAGTCCAACTTGTTGCTGATTTAGCAAGCGGGGTTCCGGTCTCTGGATCGACTACGCCAACAGCATGGAACTTCTCAGCTTCATCAGCAACAGCTGGTTTGTGGCCGCGACCTTTTTCAGTAATAACATGAACAAGGACCGGTTCACCGAATTCTTTCGCCTGAGAAAAGGCTCGTTCCATCGCAGCTATATCGTGGCCGTCGATAGGGCCAAGATACTTCAGCCCTAAATCCTCAAACATGCCTTGAGGTGCGACGATATCTTTAATCCCCTTCTTCATTCCATGAAGGGTTTCGTAAATCGGTGCTCCCACAACTGGCGTCTTGGAGAGTACCTCTTTACCCCAATCCAAAAATCGTTCGTAGCCTTGAGTTACTCGAAGAGTGGATAGGTAGGTGGCAAGACCTCCAATTGTTGGTGAATATGAACGCTCATTATCGTTGACCACAATCATCAACTTACGATTTTCAGAGGCAGCAATATTGTTAAGAGCTTCCCAAGACATTCCGCCGGTCAGCGCTCCATCACCAACTACGACAACAACATGGCGATCTGTCTGACCCGTCAAGCTAAATCCACGTGAAATTCCATCTCCCCAGGAAAGCGCAGTCGATGCATGGGAGTTCTCTATAACATCGTGTTCGCTCTCACGACGATTTGGGTATCCAGCAATACCGCCCCGTTGACGCAGTTGATCGAACTGATCAGAGCGACCGGTAAGGATTTTGTGAACATACGATTGATGTCCAGTATCGAAGAGTAGAACATCCTTTGGTGAGTCAAAGGTGCGATGCAACGCGATAGTGAGCTCTACTACGCCTAAGTTCGGGCCGAGATGACCACCACTCTTTGAAACTTTAGTGATGAGAAATTGGCGAATCTCCTCAGACAGCTGCGCCAACTTTTCAGGGCTTAACCCCTTCAGGTCAGCTGGGCTCTTTAGAGATTCAAGCATAAGGTGAAGTCTAGATTAGCCACGGAGTTGGCGCAGTACGTACTGCATGATTCCGCCGTGGCGGTAATAATCCGCCTCGCCTGGAGTATCGATACGTACCTTGGCCGTAAAGGATTTATCTCCTGCCTTCACTGTAACTTCTTTAGGAATTGAGCCCTTGTTGAGTTCGGACACACCTGAGATTGAAAAAATTTCATCTCCTTTGAGCCCCAACGATGTTGCTGTTTCACCATTTACGAATTGCAAAGGCAGAACCCCCATTCCAATGAGATTAGAGCGGTGGATCCTTTCAAAACTTTCTGCAATAACGGCACGAACTCCTAGGAGCGCAGTGCCCTTGGCTGCCCAATCTCGAGAAGATCCAGATCCATATTCTTTACCAGCCAGAATAACGAGTGGTATTCCTGCTGCCTGATATGCAACTGAAGCATCATAAATTGTTGCTTGCTCTCCGTTGTTCAGGAAGTTGCGAGTAAATCCGCCTTCTACCCCGTCAAGCAACAAATTTTTGAGACGGATATTTGCAAAGGTGCCACGAATCATGACCTCGTGATTACCACGACGTGAACCGTAGGAGTTAAAGTCCTTCTTATCTACGCCGTGAGCTTCCAGATATTTACCAGCAGGTGAATCGGCCTTGATATTGCCAGCAGGTGAGATGTGATCGGTTGTTACTGAATCTCCAAGGATGGCAAGCACGCGGGCCCCAGAAATGTCTTTCACTGGTTCTGGTTGCGCAGGCATTCCTTCAAAATATGGCGGCTTACGAACATATGTCGAGTTTGCATCCCACTCAAAAGTTTTACCGGTCGGAGTATCGAGAGACTTCCAGCGATGATCTCCTTCAAATACAGTTGCGTAATCTTTGGTAAACATTTCAGATGAGATTGAAGAGTCAATTACCGCTTGGATCTCGGCTGGTGAAGGCCAAATATCCTTAAGGAATACTGGATTTCCGTCTTTATCATTCCCCAGCGAATCTTTTTCAAAATCATGATTCATCGTTCCGGCAAGGGCGTAAGCAACAACTAGAGGCGGCGATGCCAAGTAATTCATCTTTACATCCGGGCTAATGCGGCCCTCAAAGTTTCGATTACCTGATAGAACTGCGGTTACAGCTAAATCGTGCTCATTAACGGCTTTGCTAATTTCAACAGGTAATGGGCCTGAGTTTCCAATGCAGGTAACACAGCCATAGCCAACGAGATTAAATCCCAAAGCTTCCATATATTGGGTTAACTGCGCACGATCGTAGTAATCGGTAACTACCTTTGATCCCGGAGCCAGGGTTGTTTTCACCCAAGGCTTTGAGGTCAAACCTTTTTCAACTGCTTTCTTGGCAAGCAGAGCCGCGCCAATCATTACTGATGGGTTTGAAGTATTGGTGCATGAAGTGATTGAGGCAATCACTACATCGCCATTCTTGATTGTGGTTGATTTTTCTCCCACTTTAACTGGAAACTCGCTCTTACCTGTCTTATCCGAGAAATAGCTTGGCAAAACCTTTTCGAAGGCGCTCTTTGAGGCTGTGAGTGAGATGCGATCCTGTGGTCGCTTTGGGCCAGCGATGGATGAAACGACAGTTGAAAGATCTAGCTCGATATGTTCGGAGAAACGTGGTGAAGCAGCTGGGTCGTGCCACATTCCTTGAGCTTTTGCATATTTTTCAACGAGAGCAACTTGATCTTCGCTACGTCCGGTCAAGCGCAAATAGCGAAGAGTCTCATCGTCGATTGGAAAGATGGCACATGTCGAACCGTATTCTGGAGACATATTTCCAATTGTCGTGCGATTAGCCATCGGCACTGAAACCACACCAGGTCCATAGAATTCAACAAACTTGCCGACCACTCCATGCTTACGGAGCATTTCAGTAATCGTGAGAGCCATATCTGTTGCAGTTGTACCAACTGGGAGTTCGCCTGAAAGTTTGAAACCGACAACTCTAGGAATCAGCATTGATACTGGCTGACCTAAGAGCGCTGCCTCTGCCTCGATTCCACCTACTCCCCATCCAAGAACGCCGAGGCCGTTGACCATGGTCGTGTGAGAGTCTGTTCCAACTACCGTATCTGGATAAGCGCGAAGAGCTCCATCTACAGTGCGAGTCATCACAACGCGAGCGAGGTATTCAATATTTACCTGGTGCACAATTCCAGTTCCAGGTGGAACCACCTTAAATTCATCGAAAGCACCTTGCCCCCAACGTAAAAAGCGATAGCGCTCACGGTTACGTTCATATTCGATATCTGTGTTCTTTTCAAAAGAATCCTTGGTTCCAAAGACATCGGCGATTACAGAGTGATCAATAACCAACTCTGCAGGTGCGAGTGGGTTGACCTTCGCTGGATCTCCACCTAAATCAACGATTGCCTCACGCATTGTCGCTAAATCAACGACACAGGGAACTCCGGTGAAGTCCTGCATGACAACGCGCGCTGGTGTGAATTGAATTTCTGTATCTGGCTCGACGGATGGATCCCACTGAGCTAGCGCATTGATATGGTCGATAGTGATGTTTGCGCCGTCTTCGGTCCGCAAGAGATTTTCCAAAAGAATCTTGAGCGAGAAAGGCAGGGTTTTCGCGCCTTGAACCTGTGAGATATCAAAGATTTCATACTCTTTGCCTGCAACGGCGAGATTCTTCTTGGTACCGAGGGAGTTCTTGCTCATCCCGAGCCTTCTTTCATAAGTATCTTGATGTCAAGATACCTTATCTGCAACGAAGAGTGCAACACATTCGATGTGATGCGTCATGGGAAAGAGGTCAAAGGCGCGCAACGTATGTAACTCATAGCCGCTCTCACGCAGATAAGAAGTATCTCGTGCCAGCGCAGCGGGGTCACAGGCTACATAGACAATCCTGCGTGGTGTGAGCGCGACCAATTGGGCGATGACTTCTCTTCCAGCACCTTCACGGGGTGGATCAAGGATGATGACATCAGCTTCGGTAAAACGCGGCAAAATTTTCGCAACATCTCCGGTATGAACCTTCACGTTGGAACAATCGGCAAAATTACGACGTGCATCTGCGGTTGCACTTTTGCTTCCTTCAACAATATCAATGGCACCTTCAACTCCGATATCTTGCACAAGAGCTGCGGTAAATAGTCCGACTCCCCCGTAGAGATCAAGCACTCGATCGCCAGATGCCAGTTTGGCCAGTTCACGAACAGCGCTGGTGAGAACACGGGGGGCATCTTTATGGCTTTGCCAAAAAGATTTTTGACTCACTTCCAAAACTCTTCCGGCAATCTCATAATGGGCAACTTCTGGGCCCTCCGTAATTTTCGGTGAAGAGTCATCTCGTGTATTTGAAGTTGCAATCGTGCGCTCCCCGGTATTGGAGAAAGAAATTTCGAGGCGCTGATCGCCTTTTGCACCATGGGTGGATAACTCAGAAAATTTCAGCTCTGGAACAAGGATGCGGCAATCATCAACTGGAATTATTGTTTTAGTCCGCGCTTGATAAAACCCTAGAGCGCCCGATTTTGTTGTGACTGCTGCACAGCGAGTGCGCCACCCGAGGGGCGCTGAGATTTCCTCCACTGCGACTTCCACTGGCAACTTTGCAATTCGTGCAAATTGCTCAACAATCACATCCGCCTTTAGCGTCCGCTGTCTATATGGAGAAATATGCTGAAAATCGCAGCCCCCGCACCCGCTGCGATGCGCATATCTGCACGGTGCGCTCACACGATCCGGGGAGGCACTTTGCACTGAAATCACATCTGCACGATTAAAAGATGATCCGACGCTTGTGATCTCAATGGTGCACGTTTCGCCTGGTATGGCATGACGAACGAAAATTACTGCACCTTCATGGCGCGCAATAAAGTGCCCTCCATGGGCAACTTTCTCAATTGTGACACTCAATTGTTCACCCACAGATAGAGCTTTTCGACTGTGTGCAGACATAATGGCTAGCCTAGTAGTAAGTTAGCCCCGTGCACGTAGTCATCATGGGTTGCGGTCGAGTAGGTTCGTCTCTGGCGATCGAATTAGAAACAGCCGGACATTCAGTTGCCATTATCGACCAATCTAAAGAGGCCTTCCGACGTTTGGGTACAGATTTCAAAGGGCGCACAGTTGTAGGTGTCGGGTTCGATCGCGATACTTTACTTGAGGCAGGTATCGAAGGCGCAGATGCTTTTGCGGCAGTCAGCAATGGAGATAACTCAAATATCTTAGCTGCGCGAGTGGCACGAGAAAGCTACGGAGTCACAAATGTAGTTGCTCGTATTTATGACCCAGGGCGCGCTGAAATTTATCAGCGCTTAGGTATTCCAACTGTGGCAACCGTAATCTGGGCAACCGATCAAATTCTTCGTCGCATCGCTCCTGGCGGTGCGCGTTCAGAGTGGCGTGATGCAACTGGCACAGTTCAACTACTCGAGGTACACCCTCATATCGATTGGTATGGACGTCCCATAACTGAGTTGGAAGAAGCTACTGAAGCGCGCGTTGCTTTCCTTACTCGCTTGGGTGAAGGACTTATCCCAGAACCTCACACAGTTTTACAGGATGGCGATCTAGTGCATATGACAATTCAGGATGAGAAGTTAGCGATTGCCGAGAGCGCGCTCTCACAAGGTCCAGGTAATTAAATTATGAGAATCGCTATCGCAGGTGCTGGAAATGTAGGGCGCGCAATCGCCCGAGAACTTCTCGATAATGGTCATCAAGTATTGCTTATTGATCGCGATCCAAAGGCGCTGAAAATCGATTCAGTTCCTGACGCAGAGTGGTTGATGGCCGATGCCTGCGAAATTGCGGCGCTGGATAATGCACAACTCAACAAATGTCAGGTTCTTGTTGCAGCCACGGGCGATGACAAGGTGAACCTTGTGACTTCACTCCTTGGCAAGACCGAATACGGAGTTCCACGAGTTGTTGCTCGCATTAACCATCCAAAGAATGAATGGCTCTTCGATCAATCATGGGGAGTAGATGTAGCTGTATCTACCCCGCGAATAATTGCTGCTCTCGTTGAAGAGGCAGTCAGCGTTGGCGATGTGGTGCGACTCTTCTCATTTAGAAAAGGTCAAGCAAACCTCGTTGAAATCACTCTCCCAGATTCTTCGATCTGCATAGGCAAGACAGTTGAAGAGGTAACTCTCCCTGAAGATGCATCTCTTGCAGCAATAGTTCGAGATGGGCGAGTAATTGCACCATCAGCCAGCGATGTCTTCACAGCGGGAGACGAATTACTTTTTGTGGCATCTGCTGCTGCCGAAGATCAGATCAAGGGTTGTTTTATCGCTCAGTAGCGCCGCGGTGCTCAGCTGGAATCGGCGGAGCGTTCTTAATGATTTGCCACGATCCATATGCCGTAGCTAGAAAGAGCGGATAGCCCATCGCCAGATTGACCGTTCCGAGTAGATTCACATTCCCTGTTCGATAGATTGGATATTGAACTGCGATGCGTAGAAAGAACATACCCACCCAGAGCCAACTCGCAAGCATGTAGGCGCGCTTTCGTTCTGGATGGTTACGCCATTTCAGGTTCTCACCCAAGATAGGGCCGAGCAATAAACCTAAGACTGGCCAGCCAGCAAGATTCGCCACCAGATAAACAGTTCCGTACCCCAAATTAGTTAATAATTTAGGAATGTAGAGGTCGCTGGCGTTGCCTGTGCGATTGGCAAACCAAGCACAGATGAGCACTCCGATAAAACCACTCACTGCATGTTGCACGGTATCGCGCATCGCTAATCGAATAATTGTAAGGAAAGCCGACATGGCAATCGCTGCCAACAAAGCACTCTGTAATTCGTCAGTCACATTGAATACAATCAGAAAGAGGATTGTTGGAATTCCAGAATCGATCAGCCCCTTCTTGCCACCGAAAGCCTTGAGAACTTTTTCGCGATCTTCGTGTTGGCTCATTGGCGACCTGTCGATCCAAAACCACCGGTACCGCGACCCGATCCGGGAAGTTCTTCAACTTCTACGAACTCTGCTCGTTCAACTTTCTGAAACACTAGTTGCGCAATCCGATCTCCGCGCTTAAAGGTAATACTTTCGTGCGGGTCGTGATTTATCATGATGCACTGTAGCTCCCCGCGATATCCAGCATCAACAGTTCCAGGTGCATTCACCATCGTGACCCCATGTTTGATTGCTAATCCGGAGCGAGGATGTACCAACGCAACATATCCATCAGGTAGCGCAAGTGATATTCCTGTGGGTACTAGCGCGCGTTCACCAGGTGCAAGTGTGATATCTATGCGAGAGACAATATCTGCTCCAGCGTCTCCCCCTTTTGAATATTGCGGAAGTGGAAGATCTGGATCTAGCCGCGTTATCAATACCTGTAAAGAGCTCATGGATTAATATCGAATTCTGGATCAACGAAGGTGAGTAACTCTGGATTCTTACGAAGTCCTTCTAAGTATTCGGCAGGTGCATTTTCAAGAAAGTGTTTCATAGGGACTATGACAAAGAGAGATGCTGCCTTAACGGCGATCTCGCCATCTGGGCCATCAAGCCTTCCCTCTGCCTCTGAATATACTTTTCGATTCACCTGTCCGGTAATGCGCGCAGTGATATAAAGTCGAGTTCCGATTGGAACAGGTTTGAGAAAATCAGTCTCAAGTCGTGCAGTAACTGCAGGCGCGCGAAGCAGCCACATTAGTTTTCCAAGTGCCTCGTCGAAGGCAAGTGCTAACAATCCACCATGAGCCAAACCTGGCGCTCCTTGGTGATTTTCGGTTACAACAAACTCTGCAGTGATGTCTGCGCCCTGGCCAACATGAGCTACCAGGTGCAAACCTGTCGGATGAAGTTCACCGCAGCCAAAGCAGTGCTTAAAATGTGAAGGAATCTGACTGCCAGTTGCGGGTGATTGAGGATGGCGCTGTGGGATGAGCGCACCTTCTGGTGGCGTTGTGCTTGGCACTCGACTCATAACGCAAGGTTACTTCATGATTGGTTGAAGTAGATAGTTGCAAGATAACCTAGTCCATATGGTTTTCCGCGAAGTGATACGCCCTCCAATCTGGCTTTTGTCTTTCATCTACTTCATGTTTCTCTCATTGGTAGTAGCCATTTGGGCGGCGCTCGATAATCGCAGCGCCTTTATCTCTTGGTTGGTTTTCACTCTTTGGATCTTCTTTATAGCGTTCCGTTGGCGCACTGAGATTTCTCTCAACGAGCAGGAACTGCGCGTTGGAACTGCACATATTGAGCTGAAATATTTGAAAGGTGCCACAGCGCTCAATCAAGAGCAGATGCGGTTGCTCAGAACCAGGAATGCAGACCCAGCAGCTTTCCTTTCGCTAGCTTTCTGGATACCGACCGGAGTAAAAATTGATCTGGACGACAAGCGAGATAGCGTTCCTTACTGGTTAATTAGCTCGAGAAATTACGAAGAGCTTACGCGCACTCTTTGCACACTGCTTTAGCGCCTTCGCCCTTAGCAAGTTGTGTGATGTGGTGAATTAAAAAGCATCGTGAACATGTGAATTCATCAACTTGAACTGGCACAACCCGAACTGCCAATTGCTCACCTGATAAATCTGCACCTGGAAGTTCAAGATTTTCTGCAGCTTCTGCTTCATCAACATCGATCTGACCTGATTGTGCATCTACGCGCTTCGCCTTGAGTTCTTCTAGCGATTCCTCATGAAGTTCCTCATCGGTCTTTCTGGGGGTGTCGTAATCTGTTGCCACTGCTCTCACCTCGCTTCCATTACCTATGGTCTAACCTGCGCGAATAGTCGCGCATTCAACCCGTTTATAGCCGTTACAACCCTCGGCGTGTCGCGTTTATTCCACTATAGAGGTAGCAATTTCGATGGCTTTAGCCAAACTCCCATCCACGTATGCGTGGATTGCCGTCCCATGGGCCAGATGTTCCTCGCTGAGTATTTCACCACTTTCGTGTATGGCACTGACCAAATCGCCACGATGGTACGGGATGACGGCAGTAATTTCGACAGCAGGATGTGGCAACGATTTTTCGATTGCATGAATGAGACCATCAATTCCAAAGCCCGTTCTCACTGAAAACGCATAGCTATTGGGCTCTTTGCGAAGAATTTCCATCACAACGTCAGGGCTTGCTACGTCCACTTTATTAATTGCGATAATTTCAGGAATCTCTCCCCCGCCAATTTCGGCAATAACTTCTCTTACTGCGCGTATTTGTTCAAAAGGATCTGGGTGAGAACCATCGACAACATGAACTATCAAATCTGCCCCGGAGACTTCTTCAAGAGTTGATTTAAATGCATCGACTAGTTGATGGGGAAGGTGCCGGACAAAGCCAACCGTATCGGAGAGCGTATAGACACGCCCTTCAGCCGTTTCGCACTTTCGAACAGTCGGATCAAGCGTTGCAAAAAGTGCATTCTCCACAAGTACTCCCGCGCCGGTGAGAGTATTAAGTAGAGACGATTTCCCAGCATTCGTATATCCAGCGATTGCGACTGAGGGAATATTGTTTCGCTTACGTTCTTGCCTCTTGGTATCACGCGAAACTTTCATCTCTGCTATTTCACGGCGTAACTTCGCCATCTTGTCGCGAATTCTGCGTCTATCAGTCTCAATTTTGGTCTCTCCGGGACCGCGCCCACCAATACCTGCACCACCAGCAGCGCGCCCACCAACCTGACGAGAGAGTGAATCACCCCAACCGCGAAGTCGCGGCAAGAGGTAGGCAATCTGAGCAAGTTCGACTTGAGCCTTACCTTCTTTGCTCTTTGCATGTTGCGCAAAGATATCGAGAATCAATGCAACACGATCAACAACTTTAACTTTAAGTTTCTCTTCTAAAGTGCGCAATTGCGATGGCGAAAGTTCACCATCACAGACAACTGTGTCCGCGCCAGTAGAGACGACGAGCTGGCGCAACTCTGCAACCTTTCCTGATCCGATATATGTCGCAGGATCGGGTTTATCTCTTCGCTGAATCAGACCTTCCAACACCTCTGAGCCTGCAGTCTCGGCCAAGGCCTTCAACTCAGCAAGTGAATTCTCTGCCATTTCGGAGCTACCTTCAGTCCACACTCCAACAAGCACCACACGCTCTAGTTGCAGTTGTCGGTATTCAGCATCTGAAATGTCCTGTAGTTCGGTCGAAAATCCCTTTACTCGACGTAGGGCATGTCGATCAACCAGATCTTGTTGAGAGTCCTCTTGATAGGAATTTTCATCAGCATCGTAATCGGCTGCAACTCTTGCTGATTCGCGAAGGAGCTGATCGAAAAGTTTGTCGTAACTATCTTCTGGCGTAGTCATTACATCAAGTACTTTGAAATATCGTAATCTGTTACGAGAACTGCCGGACCGATGAGAGTCGCATTCGAATGTCCATCAATCTCAACAATGAGTTGACCTCCTGGAGGGAAGATTGTCCATCGACTAGGAAGTCGCTTCCCACTGTGGAGAGTAGCTGCAAGAGCTACTGCGCATGTTCCGGTTCCACAGGACCGCGTTTCACCACTACCCCGTTCGTGAACCCGCATTCGTGCTTGATTTTCGGAGATTATCTGCACAAATTCAACATTGACTCCGTAAGGATAGGAAGACTGTGGAGCAACTATTGGTGAAGTTTCTAATGAGCCGACCTCATCGAGTGATTTCACGAATACAACTGCGTGAGGATTGCCAACGCTGATATTAAAACCACTCCAAGTATGAGAATTGTGAGTGACAGAAATTTCCTCCATCTCATCGGTTACTTGACCCATATTGACCGAAATATCTCCTTCAAGAGGAACTCTGAGATGCTTTATGCCCGCGCGAGTTTCTATTGCAAATATTCCTTCGGGCTGATGGCCGCGTGCTACGAGATAACGCGCCATGACGCGAATTCCATTGCCACACATTTCAGCAGTTGAGCCATCTGCATTGCTGTAGTCCATAAACCATTTTCCGTCTTTTCGCGTTATGCGAATAAAGCCGTCGGCGCCGATTCCAGTCTCGCGATTGCAGATTGCCGCAATTTCCGTTGGAGAAAGTGGCCGTTGGTCCTCTGCGTCAAAGAGAATGACAAAGTCATTTTCGGTGCCATGGCCGTAGGTAGCAATAATTGGTGCGCTCATCAGGCTAGGAGTTTATCTTTGTCAGGATAGTCTCGAGTCGAGGTTGGTGTGTGGCAACCCAATGAATTCTTTGATCTCGCGAAAACCAAGTCTCTTGGCGACGTGCATACTGGCGGCTAGCACGTTTGGTCTCCTCTTTTGCTTCATCCTCTGTGAGAAAGCCTTGACGCATCTGCAATATTTGCGCATAGCCCAGCGCTCGTTGCGCAGTTGTACCTCGGGTTATTCCCAGATTGATGAGTTGATCTACCTCATCTACAAAACCCTCTTCCCACATGCGATCAACACGTAGATTGATACGTTCACGCAAACTTTCACGATCCATTACTAAGCCAAATTGCAGCGCATCTGGATAACGCGAACTATCCTCACGTGGAAGATTGGCTGTAAAAGGTTTTCCTGTAATTTCAATAACTTCTAAAGCACGAATTACTCGTCTGGTATTTGCGCGATCAATAGACAGAGCTGCGGCAGGATCCAATTCCTGAAGACGTTCAAAGAGAAAATTAGCCCCAAATTCTTCCCCTAGTTTTTCAAGGTTAGAGCGGACCTCAGGGTTAGTATCCGGGAAATTAAGGTCATCCAATATTGCCTTGATGTATAGCCCAGTGCCTCCCACTATCACTGCATGGAAACCACGATTATGAATATCTGATATCACCGAGCGCGCGCGATCTTGAAACCAAGCGACTGTGGAATCTTCGGATACATCCAATACATCCAGCAGATGGTGTGGAATTCCCCTTCGCTCTGCGACTTTGAGTTTCGCAGTTCCGATATCCATTCCGCGATACAGTTGCATCGAGTCAGCATTGATGATTTCAGCACCGATATGTTCGGCAATATCAAGAGCTATTTCGCTCTTTCCAGTGGCTGTAGCCCCACAGATAACGATTACTTTGCTCATTATTGGGCGCGAACTTTTGGCATTCCTAAAGTTGTTGAGGATGGAGCAATACGTGCCTGATGAGCATCTCCCCCACGAGTTCGTTCTACAGAGATTGCATCTCCTAGTAGATAGTGTGCAGACGCTTCAGTAATCCTGACATCGACAATATCGCCAGGGCGTGCATCGGTATCGGCGCCAAAGTGCACTAATCGGAAATCTTCAGTCTTGCCGGTCATGCGCGCTTGCGCTTCATCGCGACGTCCTTCGACCTCAGAGACAAGTGCGCGATGTACGGTACCAATCGCCCCTTGATTAACTGCCAAAGAAATCTTCTGCTGGTGCTCATGCAAACGCGTATAACGTTCTCCAACGATTTCTTCAGGGATTTGATTGGGCATGACACCTGCAGGAGTTCCAGGGCGGATTGAGTACTTGTATGTGTAGGCAGCAGCAAACTTGGCCTGTGTTGCTAAATCGAGAGTGGCTTGAAAATCCTCTTCAGTTTCACCAGGGAAACCGACAATGATGTCAGTTGTAATCATGGCGCTTGGCATAGCTGAACGAACTCGCTCTAAAATTCCCAGATACTTTTCAGCTCGATAGGAACGGCGCATGCTCTGCAATATTGCATCCGATCCAGACTGCAAAGGCATATGAAGATGTGGCATCACGTTCTCCGTCTCAGCCATAGCTTCAATGACATCATCAGTGAAATCCCGTGGATGCGGAGACATAAAACGCACTCTCTTGAGACCATCAATCTTTCCGGCTTCACGCAAAAGTTGCGCAAATGCGCCGCGATCTCCAAATTCAACACCGTAGGCATTTACGTTTTGGCCCAAGAGGGTTATCTCAATTACCCCTTGCTCAACCAATGCCCGCATTTCCGTCAAGATGTCAGCAGGCAGTCGATCTTTTTCTACGCCACGTAAGGTCGGGACTATGCAAAAGGTGCAGGTGTTATTACACCCCACTGAGATAGAGACCCACGAAGTAAACGCTGAAAACCTGCGTGCAGGCAGAGTTGATGGGAAGTGTTCGAGTGACTCCAAGATCTCAATCTGGGCTTCCTCTTCGATCCGAGCTCTTTCAAGCAAGACAGGTAGTGAGCCCACATTGTGAGTTCCAAAGACCACATCAACATACGGTGCTTTCTTAAGAATGAGTGATTGATCTTTTTGTGCCAAGCAGCCGCCTACTGCAATCTGCATACCTGGATTCTTCTTCTTAATGGGCGCTAGAAAGCTGAGGTTTCCATATAGCTTGTTATCTGCATTTTCACGAACAGCACAGGTGTTGAAGACGACTATATCTGCTTGCACTCCAGGAGTTACAGGAATAAAGCCAGCCTCATCGAGTAGCCCTGCTATTCGCTCAGAGTCGTGCACATTCATCTGACACCCGTAGGTTTCGACAAGATATGTGCGAGTCATGAGACTCATCTTATTTGAGGTCTAGTTGGTGATGCGAATTGGTGCAATACCTCGCGCAATTTGACGCTCGAAGTGGACTTCTCTCTTGTCGTTGAATATCGCAGCCGCCTTATAGGTCTGATCCATGAAAGCTTTAAGTTCATCGCGAGCCTTGAGACCATCGCCAGATAGATCGTCTCTTTCGAAGACACGCCAGGCGCGTAGTACTGGAGCAACGACATCATCAAGATGCTGTTGCAGATCGTAGATTCCCGCAAGCGCAATCTGAACTGCTTTGCGGCCAAATCCCGGCATATTCGCCCCAGGCATATCGAAGTTGGTAACAACGTCAGCAATGGCGCGCATTGCTGCATTTGGTTCCATATCGAGAGCAGCAGACAATGTGTTGCGGTAGAAGAGCATGTGAAGATTTTCATCAAGTGCAACGCGCTGCATCATGCTTTCAGCGATTGGGTCATCTGAAAGTTTTCCAGTATTTCTATGAGATATTCGTGTGGCTAATTCTTGGAATGAGACATAAGCGATGGTGTGCAGCATGTCATTTTCATAAGGCGTTTGGTATCCGAGCGACATGTGCGCCATACGTAAATCTTCAAGCTCATAAGGGTCGACTCCTCGCGTCGCCATAAGGTAATCGCGAATTACGATGGAATGGCGCGCCTCTTCTGCTGTCCATCGTTCAATCCAGTTACCCCACGCCCCGTCACGTCCCATGGAGATAGCAATCTCAGTGTGATAGCTCGGCAGATTATCTTCAGTAAGTAAATTAAGAACGAGTGAATCCTGCGCAACCGGAGTTAATCGAGAATCTTTGGCTTCCCAAGCGTCGCCATTAAGCGGCCCTGCATAATCACGCCCCTCGGACCAAGGGACATACTCGTGGGGATACCAGTTCTTCTGAACAGAAAGGTGTCGCTCAAGTTCTACAGCAACCACTGGTTCGAGATCTCGAATCAGTCTCGATTGAATCTTGGCTGACTCTTCGCTCATAGCCGAAACAGTACGGCAGTTACTTTGTTACTTACGAGTTATAAGTTCTCTTCTGCGCGTTTCTTTGCCTGCAGTGTGCGCCATTTCGCAATTTCTGCATGATTTCCACTTAATAAAATCTCAGGGACCGAGATGCCGCGCCATTCCTGCGGCTTAGTGAAATTGGGATATTCAAGGTACCCCTCACTGTTGTGAGATTCTTCGGCAAGAGATTCGGGATTACCCAAAACTCCAGGAATAAGTCTAGTGATTGCCTCAATCATGACCATCGAAGCGACTTCCCCGCCACCAAGTACATAATCCCCAATCGAATATTCGTGGACACGAATCTTGCGCTCCTTAAAATTCGATTGTGAGTAGTACTGTCTAATTCGATCATCTATACCTTCATACCGACCGCAGGCGAAAATCAAGTGCGCGGAGGAAGATAATTCTTCGGCAACTTTTTGAGTAAAACGCTTGCCAGCTGGTGTCAAAATAATGAGATCAGCGTCATCGCTTATCACGGAATCAATAGCTTGCGCCCATACTTCTGGCAGCATCACCATGCCTGCGCCGCCTCCATAGGGGGTGTCATCAACTGTATGGTGGTTATCCGAAGTGAATTCTCTCAAGTCATGAACTTGTATATCGACAATCCCCGCAGCTTGGGCCTTGCCGAGCAGAGATAATTTAAGAGGCGCTAAGTATTCAGGAAAGATAGAGATGACATCTAACTTCACTTCATCTCTCCTTCGATTTCAGGTGGAATAACAGTCATCCGACGCGCCTTGATATCCACGATTGGCACCAATTGTCTGACAAAGGGAATTAAAGATTCGCCAGACTCGTCCTTAATGACTAAGACATCTTGTCCCGGAAGATTAAGTACTTCGATAACCTCTCCATATTCATCACCATCGATCAAGTAGGCTTTACAACCAATGAGTTGAAGTACGTGATAGTCATCCTCATCAAGACCAGGCGCATCAATATCTACTTCTGCGTACAGCAGTTCATTTCGGAGAGCTTCAATCGCATTGCGGTCGGTAATGCCCTCAAAGCCGAGCAAGAGAATTCCGTTATGGACTCTTGCAGAAGCGACTACTAATTCCCCGTGGGCTTCCGTTTGAAGAACGGCACCTATTGCAAAGCGATTCTCTGCTTCATCAGTGCGGACTTCAATTGTGGCTTCACCAGAAATTCCGTGAGCTTTGCCGATGCGGCCCACGTTTAATTTCATGGGTGAGTGAAGAGTTAGCGAACCTCGTCGGTATCGATGAGATCGACACGAACGGTCCGACCAGCAATAGCGCTTACGACTGTGCGAAGCGCTTTTGCAGTGCGACCATTACGACCGATTACCTTGCCGATGTCTTCAGGATTAACGCGGACTTCGAGCGTGGTGCCACGACGGTGCGTCTTCTCCTTCACATTAACATCGTCAGGGTTATCAACGATTCCCTTTACGAGATGTTCGAGAGCTTCATCAATCATTATTCAGCTGCGTCCGGAGTTGCTACAGAGCTTGCTTCGTCCGAGGTTTGACCTGAAGTTGCATCTTCAGCAATTTGTTCAGTAACAGCAGGTGTCTCATCTGCAGCAACCTCAACTGGTGCCTCTTCGGTCTTTGCTGGTTCAGACTTTGCGGCCAACTTCTCTTGCGCCTTCTTCTTCAAAGTTGTCGCACCTTCGGCAGGTTCTGCAGCGGCAGCTTTTACTGCTGCTTCATATGCAACGCTCTTTGCAGGCTTTGGAGCGGCAACCTTAAGTGTGCCTTCAGTTCCTGGCAGACCCTTGTGCTTCTGCCAATCTCCGGTCACCTTCAGCAGCGCCTCTACAGCCTCTGAAGGTTGTGCACCAACACCAAGCCAGTAGAGCGCACGCTCAGAATTGACTTCGATGATTGATGGATCTTGACCTGGAACATAACGACCAATTTCTTCAATGGAGAGACCGTTACGTGCCTTACGTGAATCTGTTACAACAATGCGGAAATATGGTGTGCGAATTTTTCCCATGCGCATTAAGCGAATTTTTGTAGACAAAGAAGTAGTGCTCCTAAAAAGTGTGTCGATCCACAACAACTACAGCGGGGTGCGTAGCGATGAGGTCCAACTGTGGATTGGATTGTTACCGGGGTAGAGGGCCCTGCAACAGGTGGCCAATCTTGCCAGTTACGACAGAAAACTGGAAATCAGCCGTTTTCCAGCGCTCGTTTAGCCGGATTTCCCGACTTCGATTTCTTCTTCTGGATAGGCGCAGCTTTCTTTACAGGGGGTAGACCAGCCATACCAGGCATACCTGGAGGAAGCGCCATCCCAGGTGGCATTCCACCGCCCTTTCGCATCTGCTTCATCATCTTCTGCGCAGCAGTGAACTTATCAACCAATGCATTAACATCAGAAACTTTGCGACCAGAACCAAGTGCAATACGTGCGCGTCGCGAACCATTCAGGACCTTTAAGTCGCGTCGTTCGAGCGGCGTCATTGACTGAACTATTGCTTTGGTACGTGTGATCTCCGATTCATCGAAATTTTCAATCTGCTTTTTCATGGCTCCTGCGCCAGGGAGCATGCCTAGTAACTTGCCCATCGAACCCATCTTCGACATAGCCTCAAGTTGCTCAAGAAAATCATCTAAAGTGAAATCTTCTCCAGCGGCAAATTTCTCTTCCAATTTTTTTGCTGAATCGCCATCGAAAGCGCGCTTTGCTTGCTCTGCCAAGGTAGCAACGTCACCCATGCCCAGTATTCGGGAGGCCATGCGCTCTGGATAAAAAATATCGAAATCAGAGATTTTTTCTCCAGTAGAAGCGAACATGATCGGTGCACCGGTAAGAGCAGCGATTGATAGTGCAGCTCCACCTCGAGCATCTCCATCGAGTTTGGTCAGCACTACTCCATCAAAGCCAACTCCATCCTGGAAAGCCTTAGCTGTATGAACTGCATCTTGTCCGATCATGGCATCCACGACAAAGAGGATTTCTTGTGGGGAAATAGCGTCACGAATCGCAATCGCTTCTCGCATTAATTCTTCATCGACACCCAAGCGGCCTGCAGTATCAACAATAACCATGCTGTGAAGTTTGGTGCGGGCGAACGTAACCCCGTCTTGAGCAACACGGACTGCGTCACCAATTCCATTTCCAGGTTCTGGTGCAAAAACGGTAACCCCTACGGAATTACCTACAACTTGTAATTGATTTACGGCATTTGGTCTCTGTAAATCTGCCGCAACCAAGATGGGAGTTTCACCCTGCTCTTTATAAAACTTGGCTAACTTTGCAGCAAGAGTTGTCTTTCCCGCACCTTGTAGGCCTGCCAACAGAATCACCGTCGGAGGGTTCTTAGCAAAGCGAATACGGCGAGCTCCCCCACCCAAAATTTCAGTGAGTTCTTGATTTACGAGATCAAAAATTGCCTGCGCCTGGTTTGTGCCCGCTTGCAAAGTAGAGAGAAGTGCAAGAGATTTTGTGCGGATATTTTCAGCAAAATTCTCAACAACCTCTAATGCAACATCAGATTCAAGCAAGGCAGAACGAATATCTGCAATTGCTCTTTCAATATCCTTCTCAGAAATCTTGCCACGGCTTCGTAGTGCACCTAGCGCTCCAGAGAACTTGGAACTGAGAGACTCAAACATAAGAAGAGGAGTCTACTTCAGTGCAGAACGTAATCTCTGCGCGACTTCAGAGGCTCGTTCCTGTGACAAGGCCCCACCATTAATCTCTGTAACATACAGAGTATCGATGGCTTCAGCGCCGAGCGTGGTCACAATTGCAGATCGAATATCAACATTGCACTTTGTGATTGTGTCTCCAATTCCAAAAAGTAGCGCTGGCCGGTCATGGCTTCGTACTTCGATGATGGTCGCATCTGTGGCCGCCGCAAGGAAAGTTTCGACAACTGGTGCAGGGACGGGAATGGAGGGCAATTCCGAGTAAGCGGCGATTCTTTCTGAAATTCTCTGGGCCAGTGAGGTCTTACTCTCTAAGGCATCTGCAATTTCTCGTTGCAGAATCTCTTCGGTTAATAAAGGCGCATGCGGATCTGGCGCCACAATCCACTCCATCACAGCTGATGACCCATATGACTTAGTACGTGCCGATCGAACATCCATTCGTAAAAGATTGAGTACCCCAGCAACAGTGGAAAGTAGACCAGGTTTATCGACCACTACGACTTCGACAGCATAGACATCTCCCCGATTGTCAATCGTGACTGTTAACTCTCCAGCCTCTGCCTTGAACCTCTGTAGTTCAGAAAGTTCCGGTTGTTCTGCCACTGTGTTATCAGAGAGCGCACTCTTTACCTTGTGAACTAGTTCAGTAACTAGCGTGGCTTTCCAATCACTCCATGCCGCTCTACCAGTTGCTTCTCCATCTGCAATGCTCAGCGCATGCAAGAGCTCGAGAGTTTGAAGATTTGGGATCGCTTCGACAACAGATGCGATAGTTGCAGGATCATCAAGGTCTCTTCGAGTAGCCGTTGCTGCTAAGAGCAGATGATGCTTGATAAGAAGCTTGATAGTTTCAATATCTTCCTTGCTAAAGCCGATACGTGAGGCTATCGGGCCAATAAGTTGCACTCCAAGTTCTGAATGATCTGCCTCTGTTCCCTTTCCAATATCGTGAAAAAGTGCGGAAAAAAGAAGCAAATCTGGGCGATGCACTTGTCGAGTTAGAGCAGCCGCATGGACTGCTGTTTCGACCATATGGCGATCAACAGTATGTCGATGTAGAACATTGCGTTGTGGTAGGGAACGCACCTTTCTCCATTCAGGAATCCAATGAAAAATAATCTCCTCTTGATCGAGCGCTTCAAAGATCTGCACCATGGCTGAGCCAGCGCCGATGAGCGAAATAAGATTCTCACGCGCTTCGCGAGGCCATGGGTTGGGCAGCGTTCCTACTCCAGCGTTCAATGACGTTGATAATCGTGAAAGTGAATCAAGAGAAATTGGTAGCCCTAATTGCGCCGCTGATGCCGCAGCGCGCAATCCGATCACCGGGTCTCGAGAAAAATCTGCATCAGCGCTGATCACAATCTCCTTATTGGCGACTGCTATGTCGCGCGAGATTGTGGTGGAACGAATTTTCCTGAGGAATCGCCCTGCACCATCTCTTCCTTTGTGCGCCAAGCGGTACCAAGTCGATTCCAGAACATAATCAACCGCACGAGCAGCTTGAGCCACCTCAGCCATTAATTGATCTGCATCGTGGTAACCGAGTAATTGCGCAACTTGGTCTTGTTCTTGGAATAGCAACTTGTCTTTGTCGCGCCCACTAACTGTATGAAGCGCCTCGCGAACATTTGCTAAGAGCGACTCCGCAACGCTGATTTTCTCAATGGGGACGGAAATGACATCCGCTCGGGCGACTGCGCGCAGCGCAGTGATATCTCTCAGGCCACCACGAGCCTCTTTAAGATCAGGTTCAAGGAGATAAGCCAACTCCCCTGCTCGTTGATGGCGTGATGTTAGTGATTCTTGAAGTTCAGTAAGCCATTTCTTGGAGTTCCTGCGCCAACCTTCAATGGCATCACTTTGCACATCTGCCACTAACTGCGCACTTCCACAGACCAAGCGGATATCTAGTAATCCCAGCGCAACCTTTAAATCAGATTCTGAAACAGTCTGCATCTCTGATCGAGTACGCACCGAATGATCAACCTTTATGGAACGCCCAAAAATCTTCTCATCCCATAGGGGATAGAGAATTTTGTTTACCAATTCCGACAGTTGTGTAGCTTTGTATGATCCTGAATGAATAATTGCAATATCTAAATCTGAACCTGGAGATAGCTCGCCGCGGCCGAAACCTCCGACCGCGGCGATTGCTACCTCGAGTGGGTCTGCGCCGCTTTGCTGAAAGAGTGAAGAAAGTAATCGATCACCCTCATTGGATCGAGTACGTCTTTCACGAGTTCCCATGGCGCTTTCCTAGCTTTCCTAAATCGCGTCTGGACCCTTCTCGCCGGTGCGAACGCGAATTACTTGATCTACGGGAGTTGTCCAAACTTTTCCATCTCCAATAGAACCAGTTGATGCTGCCTTTACGATGACGTCTACGACAGAGCTCGCATCCTTATCATCGACAAGTACCTCTAAGCGGACCTTAGGAACGAGATCGACCGTGTATTCCGCTCCACGGTAGACCTCAGTATGTCCGCGCTGGCGACCAAAACCGCTCGCTTCCGAGACAGTCATGCCGGTGATGCCTGCAGCCTGCAAGGCATCCTTAACATCATCCAACTTAAACGGTTTTAGGATTGCAGTAATTAACTTCATAGTGATCCACCTCCACGTGATGAGCTAGCCATTTCATATGCTGATTCGGCATGTTCCTTGAGGTCGATGCCTTCGATTTCAACTTCACGAGATACGCGGAAGCCAATTGTTTTTTCGATTGCGAATCCAATAATAAGAGTCACAATGAATGAGTAAGCCGCAACTACACCTACTCCGAGAAGCTGCTTCATAAGGAGTTCAGTTCCTCCTCCGTAGAAGATTCCATCGAGTCCGATGCTGTTCACAGCGCTGGCGCCGAAGAGTCCGATTGCTAGAGATCCCCAAATTCCACCGACAAGGTGTACGCCGACGACGTCGAGTGAGTCATCAAAACCAAACTTGTACTTCAAGCTCACAGCTAGAGAACAGAGGATTCCCGCAATGAGACCGATGACAACGGCAGCCCATGGAGCCACAAAGGCACATGCTGGAGTAATTGCAACGAGTCCCGACACAGCACCTGATGCTGCACCTAACGAAGTGGCGTGGCCATTACGAATCTTCTCTACGAGTAACCAACCCAGAACAGCGCCTGCCGTTGCTACTTGGGTGTTCATGAAAGCTAGTCCAGCAATTCCATTTGCTGCAAGTGATGATCCGGCGTTAAATCCGAACCAACCAAACCAGAGAAGCCCAGCACCGAGCATTACGAGCGGCAGAGAGTGGGGACGCATTGATTCCTTGCGCCATCCAATTCGCTTGCCAAGAACAATCGCTAGCGCGAGGCCAGCTGCTCCGGCATTGATGTGAACAGCCGTTCCACCTGCAAAGTCCTGAACGCCTTTACCTGCTAGATATCCAACGCCAGTGACTGCATCACCAACCTTGTTTCCAAATGCAAAGACCCAGTGCGCGACTGGGAAATAAACAATTGTTGACCAGATGGCAACAAAGATTGCCCACGCAGAAAACTTGGCGCGATCTGCAATGGCTCCAGAGATGAGAGCTGGTGTGATAATCGCAAACATCAATTGAAATGCGGCAAAAACAAGTAGTGGAATTGGGTAAATCCCACCATTGTTGGCAAATTCATTTACCGAACTTCCTAAGCCGCTCAGACCAATTCCGCCATACCAAGGCGAGTCCGCCTTATGGCCGAATGCAATTTCAAAACCGTAAATCACCCAAAGTACGCTGACGATTCCAATTGTTACCATCGACATCATCATCATATTGAGGACACTCTTTGTGCGAACCATTCCTCCGTAGAAGAAGGCAAGCCCAGGCGTCATTAAGAGCACAAGAGCAGTACTTGCTAACATCCAGGCGGTATCACCACCATTGAGAACTATCTCTTCCATATTTGATCCATTTCACGATAACTGAAGAACTCGTCGTTGAGATGGCGTAAAGGTGCCTTGGCACGGTTACATGAGATTGCTCCACACGTTAAGAAGTGGTCACAAATTGCCCTAGTTTGTTACAGGAGAGTTACATCCTGCTCAAAATGGCGTTGGAGGGATTAATCGAGTAACCCTGCGATATAGCTATCGGGGTCAAAGGCGACTAAATCTGATTGCCCCTCGCCTGTGCCAATAAATTTAATGGGTATGTCCAGGGCGCTCTCAATCGCCAGAGCCACTCCCCCTCGAGCACTGCCATCGAGTTTTGTGACGATAAGTCCCGAAACATCGACAACTTCACTAAAAATCCTTGCTTGTGCCAGCCCATTCTGTCCCGTGGTGCCATCGATGACGAGAAGAACTTCTGCAATCGGCAAGACTTTCTCAATTACTCTCTTAACTTTACCTAGCTCTGCCATCAAGTCATTCTTGTTGTGGAGTCGACCTGCAGTATCGATAATCAAATAATTGATCTCTTGATCGACGGCTCGCTTGGCGCTATCAAAAGCTACAGCCGCCGGCTCTGACCCTTCCTTGCCACTAACAGTTTCAATACCAATTCGATTACCCCATGTTTGTAGCTGTGAAACGGCTGCTGCTCGAAAAGTATCTGCAGCTCCCAGAAGAACTGACTTCCCTGAATCTTTTAGCGCTCTGGCGAGTTTGGCAACCGAGGTTGTCTTGCCTGTTCCGTTAACTCCCACAACTAAAATTACATTTGTCGCAGAAACGTCCGCCAGTAATCGACTCTTCTTTGAAAGCTTCGAGCGCAATATCTCTTTGAGCGCAGACTCTGCATCTTCTCCACGCATTTTTTTTGCTGACTCAATAAGTTCAGTTACTAGCGCAGGACCTAAATCAGAAGCTAATAATTCAACCTCAAGCTCGCGCCAATCGAGAGTTGAGGCTGTTGCTACGCCTCGAACTTTGGCAATTAATCGATTGAATAGGCCCATATCAAAGAGCAGCTTTATGCAGTTTCAGATTCACGCAAACGTTGAGATATCACTTCAGTAACGCCGTCCCCACGCATCGTGACACCGTAGAGCGCATCCGCAATCTCCATAGTGCGCTTCTGGTGGGTAATGATGATGAGCTGAGAGCTCTCTCGTAGCTCCTCCAGAATAGTGAGCAGGCGTCCCAAGTTCACATCATCAAGGGCCGCTTCAACCTCATCGAGCACATAAAACGGACTCGGGCGAGATTTAAATATTGCCACCAACATAGCAACTGCCGTCAGTGACTTTTCGCCACCTGAAAGAAGTGAGAGTCTCTTAACTCGCTTGCCGGGTGGTCGCGCTTCCACATCGACACCGGTGTTGAGAAGATCATCTGGGTTAGTAAGAATTAGCTTTCCATCGCCACCTGGGAACAGGCGTGCGAATATATCTTTAAAGTGTTCAGCGACATCTTCATACGCTTCCATAAAGATCTGCTGTACTCGATCGTCAACTTCCTTGATGATATCTAGCAAATCTTTCTTGGTGCGCTTGAGATCCTCTAACTGCTCCGCCAGGAACTTGAGACGTTCTTCAAGAGCGTTGTATTCCTCAAGAGCAAGTGGATTGATCTTTCCTAAAAGGTTAAGTGAACGCTCTGCCGAAGCCAATCGCTTCTCTTGCTGATCACGCCGATAAGGAATGAGCTCAGTTGCGACTACTTCGCCTGATTCTGTTTCGATGAAAGTAGGCACATCTTTATCAGGACCATATTCACCAATGAGGGTTGGGATGTCGATTCCCAACTCTTCAACAGCCTTCGTTTCTAACGCTTCTACTCGCATGCGTTGTTCCGCGCGGGCGATTTCATCGCGATGAACGCTCGAGGTCAGCTGATCAAGTTCTTGAGTGAGTTCTCTGCTGCGAGAACGAACTGTAAGCGTCTCACCTTCTCGCTCAGTTCTATTTGCCTCAAGGCGAGCCCGCTCTGTCGACGCCTTAGCAATCGAGCGTTCAATGTGAATCAACGCTTCGTATGCGGCTTCTGCAATCGCTTGTGAAATGACTGCACCTTTGGCGCGTGCTCCACGACGAGATACCGCCCGCTCAGATGCTTCACGTTCTGCTCGTGCAGAATCTTCAAGCGCTTGAGCGCGCGCTGCAAGAGAAGCAACTCGCTCTTCGGAAGTACGTACAGCTAGGCGAGCTTCAACTTCTGCAGTTCGTGCACTAGATACTTGATTACGTAGTGATTCAGCCTTTGCATGATCTGGTTCTGCTATATCTCCGCGCTGTTGCATCTGATTGGATGCAATTGATAGCTCGTTTTCATCGCGCGCCTTAGCTGCTGTCGCTTCATTGATTGCCTGAGTTAAGCGCTCAACTTCTGCCATCGCCGACTTAATATTTTGTCCAGATACCGCTAATTGCTCGGTAAGGGCTGCAATACGAGCATCTGATTCGTTGAGCTTGGAGAGCGCAGCATCGAAGGCGCCCTGTTTGCTTTCTACATCTGTAGCCGCCGTAGAAATCTCAAACTTAAGCCTGTCACAAGTATGCGTGAGATCATCTAGTTTCTTGGATAGCTCACTCATGAGCGCTTGAATCTCAATGAGCGATGAAGATGATGCTGATCCACCACGAGCGCGAGTAGCGGTGACGATATCGCCATCGCGAGTTACGACCGTGACGCCTCGATGCTGGCTCAGAATCTGTTGGGCGCTGCGCGGGTCTTCAGCAACCACTGTTTGCGATAAGAGCGCAGCAAGCAAATCAGGAATTTGCGCGGAACGTACATGGCTTAAGAGCGAGGTTAATCCGGATGGAGTACCAGTAGTGGTTCCCTG
>JACCDI011485691.1_pt1 | contig 58160 bp, 51 predicted proteins | sample 7442791 | NCBI WGS metagenome assembly JACCDI01 (sample SAMN15323434, study PRJNA562643) | freshwater metagenome | isolation source: river surface water | place: USA:Blue River Watershed | collected 2017-08-15 | reverse complement strand
CATCTTGCGCACAGTGTCAAGGTTGCCTTCGTTGTAATTGAAGATGGGGAAGTAAATCAAAGCGTTGCCATCGCCTGCACTCAAGTGATCGTAGATCACTTCCAACGGTGTGACACCCTTTTGTTTGGCCCGTACCAAGAAGCTTTCCATCACGGAAGGTTCGTAATTCAAAGTGGCTTCGAGTGGAAACATGCGCCCACTGATCATGTCGATTTTGGCCAATAAGATGTCGACCAATGGCGGAATGGCGCTGCCATCGCCAGCCAGTCGTTCAGACTTTTCTGAAAGGATGCGGGCTTTTCTGGCGGGGTCGCGCAAGGCGGCAGCACGTTCGGCCAAAGGCAGGTGAGCCACTTCTTTGTAAGAAGGGAATCCCATGAAGGGATGGAAGCTGGCGTCCAAGCCATTCAACACGCCAATGCCGCGTGCACCTGTTTGCATAAAGAGGGGCAGGCCATTGGCCACCGCCTGTTCAACGCGTTCCTGTATGCGCAAATACTGCTCACCGCCGGGGTCGCGTTGCAGCCAAGTGAGGGACAATTTTTTGCCACTGGCCTTGGCCACCGCTTCGACCAAATCAAATTCGGCATCAAACTCGGCGGGACCCTTCATCAGGTTGTAGTCACTCACCATTTGCACCACGCCGTGCGACAGGCCTTGGAAGGCTTGTGCCAGACCTGTCAGTTCGGCATGACTGGCCTCGGCCGCAGGGGTGTCTTTGCCTTCTGAGGTGCGGTGGTTGTCACTGCGGCCGGTGCTAAAGCCAGCAGCACCGGCTTCCAGCGCTTCGCGCAGCAAGGCGCGCATTTGATCAATGTCTTGCGGCGTGGCCACTTCCTTGGCCAAAGCGCGTTCTTTCATGACGTACATGCGCAGCGGATCGTGCGGTACTTGAACCAAAAAGTCGAGGCTGTGAGGCGTGGCGGCCAAAGCATTCATGTACTCTGGAAAACTCTCCCAGTTCCACACGATGCCTTCATGCAAAGCGGCGCCAGGAATGTCTTCCACACCTTCCATGAGTTTGACCAAATCGTCTTCAGCGCCGGGACGTTTGGGCGCAAAGCCTACGCCGCAGTTGCCCAGGACGACGGTGGTCACGCCGTGGTAAATGCTGGGGGTGAAGCATTCATCCCAAGTCACTTGACCGTCATAGTGTGTGTGCAAATCGACAAAACCAGGTGTGATCCAGAGGCCCGTTGCATCAATGGTTTCTTTGGCGGCTTCGTCAATGTGGCCGATGTGGGTGATGCGCCCACCTTGAATGCCGACGTCTGCGATGAAAGGTTTTTGGCCCGTGCCATCCACCACGGTACCGTTTTTAAGCAAGCAATCGAGCATCTTTTCTTCTCCAAAAATACGCCAAAGACATGCCACTCACAATGTGCCAAATGCCCCACAGGCTGGCCAATGTCACCATGCCCAAGTCACTGTTGAATTGCACTGCAATGATGCCCAGGGCCAAGCCTGAGTTTTGCATGCCGCCTTCAATCATCACAGCGCGGCGGTCGCGCTCACTCACGCCCATCACCACGCTGGTGATCCAGCCAAAGAACAAACCGCTGGCATTGTGCAATACCACCAACAGCAAAGTAGGTAGCAAACCCAAGGTGAGCAATTGACGCTCTTTGATCAGGCCCGCCACGATGAACAGCAGGAGCGCGATCAGTGAAAAATTGCCAAGCGGTTTGCGAATGCGCTCGGTCAAGGTCGGCAAGCGGTGCGAGGCCATCAAGCCCAATGTGAGGGGCACGCCCAACAACAAAAACAAGCTGATCCAAATGCCAGATGCGTCGATGGACAACTCTTTCAACCAAGAGGCTGTCTCGGGGTTTGCCGCCATCATCCAACTGAAGTTGAAGGGAGTGGCAAACAGCGCAATGATGCTGGCAACAGCCGAGATGCTGACCGACAAGGCGGTGTTGCCGCGGCCCATGTGGGTGATCACGTTGCTCAAGCTACCGCCAGGGCAAGCGGCCACCAAAATCATGGCGGCTTCGATGTTGGGAGGCAGGTCCAGCAGGAGGGTGGCAGCCCAAGTGCCAATGGGCAACAAGATGAACTGAGGAATGAGGCCGCAAATGACGGCTTTGGGTGCTTGCGCAACACGCCTGAAATCATCCAGTCGAAGTTCTAGTGCGACCGAAAAAACCATGGTCGCCAAGACCAAACTTAGGACGATCTGCGACGCGTTCATGTTCAAGACCTTCGTGCGAGGGGTAAATTCAAGAGCAAGTTTTGCGGCTTGATTTTGAGCAAATTTTGCGGGTCCATGGCCATGGCCAAATACACCGGCTTGCCGCTCACGTCTTGCAGCATGTCGCTGGCATTGTCAAAGTTCAACACAAACAAACACAGCATGCGGCGTTGTCGGTCCTCGTCAATGCTTTGACCGGTGTACAAATCGTTCAGCATGCTGCTGGCCTGCGCATCCAGGCCCACATGCCAGACCCAATTTGAATCTTCAATTTCTCGGGCGGTGGCAATGTGCACGCTGGCACTTGTGAAATGCAAAATCCATCGCTCGAGCACGCGGCAGAATGCGTCGATGAGGGCTTGCCCCAGGTTGAGACAGGCCACCATGTCAAAGCGTTCACTGCGATCCCAATAGCTGTCTTCGTTGCTGTCTTGAATCACGTCCAAGTCCACACTGCGAAGGGGAATGCCCCCTTGTTTGAGCAACTCACCCACACTGCCAAAGCCGCTTTCCAACGCATGGCGCTCGACGGTTTCGTTGTCGGCCGCCATGACCGAACCATCGTCGAGGACGGAGATTTTTTGCGTTCGGAACAGCAATTCGGCTGCGCGTGCTTCTACGGGGGAGCAGTCGTTGCCCAGTACGTGTTGTACCAAGACTTGGGTGATTTGATTGACCAAGACTGGCGGCACATCGACACCTTGTCCTTCAAACAGCGCCCAATAACTGGCTTCTAAACTGGCGTGAGCCAGGATGCGGTTTCTAAAGCGCATCCAGACAGCCATGTTGTCAGCGGCATCACGGTCTTGAACCAAGGCCAAGTCTGAAGCTTGCAATTCAAGCCGTGGATTTTGGAGCAAGCGTTCATGCACCTGAATTTCATGCTTGCAAGAGCTTTCAATGGGCGCCAGTTCGGGCCGCAGCAGCAGAACCCTCAGAAAATCATCTGTGACGATCAGGTGACCCCGCGCGTCTTTTTTCAGCTGTGCATAGCCCGCTTGGGGCCAAAGACTTTGCGCAGAATCACTCATGGGTTCATTCAATTCAATTCAATCTCAAACGGGTTTTTTGCCACGGGGAATGATGGCCGTGATTTTCTGGACAGGACGCTCGTTGTCACCTGAAATGGTTTTGGGAGGGGATGTGTCCTTTTTAGGTTTTTTGGACTCTTTGTTTGTTTTTTGTTGACCTTTGGCCATGGAATCACCTTGAGGTAGTTAAGGATCCCAGTTTACGCGAGGCACAATCAATGCTCACGGCACAAAGCCATTAGAAGCTGCATATTCAGGGTTTGTCATGACAATATTTCACATTCCAGCAGATGAGGTCGAACTTACGGCCATTCGATCACAGGGGCCAGGCGGCCAAAATGTGAACAAGGTTGCCAGCGCCATCCAATTGCGCTTTGACATTCGTGCTTCTAGCTTGTCTTTGGAGCTGAAGGAGCGTCTGTTAACTTTGCACGATCACCGCATCACCCAGGGGGGCGTGGTGGTGATCAAATCACAAGAACATCGCAGCCAAGACATGAACCGCATGGCGGCTTTGCTGCGTTTGCACGATTTACTGGCATTGGCCTCCGTGGTTCAAAAGAAACGCAAAGCCACACGGCCCACCCGCAGCTCTCAAGTCAAGCGCGTGGAGCGTAAAGTTAAGCGCGGGCAAACCAAGGCTTTGCGGGGCAAGGCCAACTGGGATTGACTCAAACCATCTGTGCGTCGACCCATGCCAGTGCATGCGTCAAGACGTCGGGGGCATCGGCTTGCAGCACGTGTCTGTGTGGCATGCTTCGCAGCCAGGTCAGTTGTCTTTTGGCCAGTTGCCTTGTGGCAAACACGCCGCGATCCCGTAGCTCGGCCATGGCCAAATGGCCATCGAGTGCGTCCCACGCTTGGCGATAGCCGACGCATCGCATCGAGGGTAGATCAATTTGCAAATCGCCACGCGCACGCAAAGATTTGACTTCTTCTAAAAATTCGTGCGCCAACATGTCGTCAAAGCGCTGTTCAATGCGCTTGTGCAACCAGGCTCGATCAAGTGGTTCCAAGCTCAGCATGGGGACGTTGCGAAAATTGAGCGCGTTCACATCGGCGATGGCCGTTGCATGGGCCCTGTCCAGCTTGTGTTGAAAGCTCGACAATGGTTTGCCAGACAGTTTGAAAATTTCCAGTGCACGTGAGATACGTTGGCTGTCGGCAGGTGCCAGTCTGGCTGCGGTCACTGGGTCAATCGTTTGAAGTTGTGCGTGCATGGCTGGCCAACCCACTGCTTCTGCTTCAGTTTGAATGCGCGCTCTGATGTCAGGATCTGCTGCAGGCATGTCATTCAGGCCTTCCAGCAATGCCTTGAAGTACAGCATGGTGCCACCCACCAACAAGGGCAGCTTGCCACGACTGGAAATGTCATTGACACAAGCCAATGCATCGCGCGCAAATTCGGCCGCACTGTAGGCCGTGAGCGGATCCCGAATGTTGATGAGGTGATGCGGCACCATCTGTAATTCTTCACGCGTGGGTTTGGCGGTGCCAATGTCCATGCCTTTGTAAACCAAGGCCGAATCGACGCTGATGATTTCAGCCCCGCCACGTGATTGCAAATGGTCGGCAATGGCCAAGGCCAAACCCGTTTTACCGCTGGCAGTTGGACCCGCGATGGCCAGTGCGCGTACCGTCATTTGGCGAGGGCAGGGTGAGCCGCTTGTGGCAACGGAATTTTGCGCACTGCAAAACTGCCAATCAAGGCCAAGCTTAAAGAGGCAAGCATGATGCCTTGCGCCATGGCCAAAAGTGGATCGGTCATGTGGGTGCCAAGCCATGTGCCCAAGACAAACGCCACCACCATCATGGAAAAACCATTCAGAGCGGAAGCCGTGCCTGCCATTTCAGGAAACGGCGCAATGCAACCGCTTTGACCGCAGGGTTGATGGACACCATGCGCCAATAAAAAAATGTTGACAGGCAGCATGACAGCCCATGCCCCAAACCATGGCTGACCCGGTCCTAGGTACGCAATCAACAGCAAGAGAACGCCCGCAAACAAGCTGACCAAGCTGGCCCAGTACACACAGATCTGAACGCTGATGCGAAGCAGCAGCCAACGGCAAATAAAGGTGCCAATGATGTAGGACAAGGACATGGAAAACATCAACAGGCCATACACTGTTTTGCTCAAGCCCATGCTTTGTGTGAACACAAAGGAAGAGGTGGCCAGAAATGTAAAGAGCCCTGCAAATGATGCGGTAGACAAAGCGCTGTAGGCTTGAAAGGTGGGGTTGCGAAAAATGTGTTTGACTGCAGTCCACAGGCTCTTGGCTTGCAGCGCATCGGGGTTGCGCTGTTGCAAACTTTCGTCAAAATAGACGTAGATCAACACACCCGTCAAGAGCGCAAACAAGACCAGGCTACTGAGCGCCCAACGCCATCCCAGCAGGTCTGTTAAAAAGCCGCCTACAGGCACACAGGTGCAAGCAATCACCCCTAAGCCAGAGAGCGCCTGCGACATGACCTTGGCGCCTTGCACGGGTTCGTACAAGTCACGAATGACCGCACGTGCCGCCATCACGCATGCACCCATGGCCACGCCCTGAAGCGTGCGTGCTGCGATCAAGGTTTCAATGTCAGGTGCCAAGGCGCAGGCAATGGCCGAGGCGGTGTATACCGCAACGCCACCCAATAAAACGGGCCTGCGCCCCCACTTGTCTGACAGCGGCCCCCAGACCAATTGGGATGTGCCAAAGGCCAAAAGCAAGGCGGTGAGGGTCAGTTGCGCTTGCACCATGCTGGCGCCAAAACTTTGGGTTAAAGCGGGTAGGGCAGGCAAATACAAGTCGGTGGTGACGGGTTGCAGGCCAAGCAAAAGCGCCAGCAACAGAACCATCATGGCTTGGCTGCGTGAAGGGGATGGGACGGTGCTGTTCATCAACGGCCTCGCAAAAACAAAGCATCCAATTCACGCATGCTGACTTGGCGCCAAGTGGGGCGGCCATGGTTGCACTGATCGGAGCGCTCGGTGTCTTCCATTTGTCGCAGCAATGCATTCATTTCATCCAAAGTCAGTTTGCGATTGGCGCGTACGGCGCCATGGCAGGCCATGGTGGCCAAAATTTCATTTTGTGCACGTTGCACCACTGTGGCCGCATCGTGCTGTGCCAACTCGGCCAGAACGCTGCGGGCCAACTCCACCGCATCGCCTTGTGCCAGAGAAGTTGGCACGGCTCGCACCGCCAAAGTTTTGGCAGACAGTGCAGAGACTTCAAGCCCCAATTGCTGCAGGACAGCGGTGCAGTTTTCTGCCGTGTTCATTTCTTGTGGGGTGGCCGCAAACGAGGCAGGGATCAAAAGTGGTTGGCTGGTGATTTGGGTGGTGCCGAGTTGTTGTTTGAGCCGCTCATAGACAATGCGTTCGTGCGCTGCATGCATGTCAACCACGATCAGGCCTTGGCTGTTTTCAGCCAAGATGTACACGCCTTGCAGCTGGGCAATGGCGCGCCCCAAGGGCCATTCATGTGCAGTGTGCTCCTGGGGTAGTTGCTTTGAGGCGCCAGCGGCGATGCCTTGTGCAAAGCCGGGTGCGCGTTCTTCAACTTGCTGAGTGTTGCCCCACAGGGCTTTGAGATCGGCCATGGCTTTGGCCGGATCTTCTGCGCTGCGATCAGTGCCAAACGCCATGCCCCGCTGAGACCATGTGCTTTGCGTCGATGGTGCACTGGGTGTGGGGCTTAAAAATGACATGTCGGGTGTTGCACTCTGGGGGCGAATGTTGTCGCTTCCAGAAATTAACTGCGCACGTGGCACCGCCAACGCACGCTCAATGGCATGGCGCATGGCCTGGTGCACTTCACGGCTGTCTCTGAAGCGCACTTCAATTTTGGTGGGGTGGACATTGACGTCCACACGCGTGGGGTCCATTTGCAAGTACAGCACGTAGACGGGTTGGCGTTGGCCATGCAGGACATCTTCATAGGCGCTGCGGGCACCATGGGTGATGACTTTGTCGCGCACGAAACGGCCATTGACGTAGGCAAATTGCTGATCTGCACGTGCGCGGGCCGCATCGGGTGTGCCTGCGCGGCCTCGCACATGCACGGGTCCCGACCTGAAATCAATGTTAACGGAAGAGGTCACAAAGTCTTCGCCGAGGACATCGGCCAAGCGTTGGTTCCAGCCCGCTTCACCGGGGTGGCTGCGCCACTGCTCCACAATTTTGCCTTCATGCCAAATGGCAAAACTGACCTCGGAGCGAACCAAGGCATGACGCCTCACGGCTTCAATGCAATGCGCCAGTTCGGTGTTCTCTGACTTTAAAAAGTGACGGCGCGCAGGCGTTGAGAAAAACAACTCTTTTACTTCTACGGTCGTGCCAACGGCACGTGCAGCCGGTCTCACTTCACCAGTTTGGCCGTCCAATAGAAAGGCCGTGGCGGCACCTTCTGTGCGCGACAGCAGGCTCATGTCAGAGACTGAATTGACGGCGGCCAAGGCTTCACCTCTGAAGCCCATGGTGGCGACCGATTCCAAATCCTCCAAGCTGACAATTTTGCTGGTGGCATGGCGTTTCAAGGCCACGGGCAATTCTTCGACGGGAATGCCACAGCCATCGTCTTCTACGGAAATGAGGCGAATTCCACCCCCCAACAAACGCAAGGTGATGTGACGCGCGCCGGCGTCTAGGGCGTTGTCGACCAATTCGCGCACCACGGAGGCGGGGCGTTCGATCACTTCACCCGCAGCGATTTGGCTGATTAGCACATCGGGAAGTTCACGGATGGTTCGGCGGGGTTGGGGCTGGCTCATCCTCAAATTGTAGGTGTTCCAGAAGACAGGGATAATTGCGCCATGGACACTTTGCTGCAACTGTTGGACTTTGTACTGCATGTCGACCGCTATTTGCTAGCGTTTGTCGAAAATTACGGCATGTGGGTGTATGCCTTGCTTTTTTTGATCGTTTTTGTCGAAACAGGTTTGGTGGTCATGCCTTTCTTACCGGGCGATTCCCTGCTGTTTGTGGTGGGAACTTTGTGTGGCACTGGTTTGCTCAGTCTGCCACTGGCCATGGGCTTGTTGGTGGTGGCCGCGGTTTTCGGAGACCAGGTCAACTACCGCTTGGGTCGATTTTTTGGCCCCAAGGTTTTTCAATGGGAAAACACACGATTTTTCAATCGCACAGCCTTTGAAAAGGCCCATCATTTTTACGAAACCTATGGTGGTATCACCATTGTTTTGGCCCGCTTCATGCCCTTCATTCGCACCTTTGTCCCCTTTGTGGCGGGTGTGGCGGCCATGACACCTTCTCGTTTTGTGGCTTACAACGTGATGGGGGGCCTGATTTGGGTGTGTGGCCTCACAACGGCAGGTTATCTGTTTGGTGAAACCGCATTTGTCAAAGCCCACCTGAGTCAAATCATTTGGGCCATGATTTTCGTACCCGGTTTGTTTGCACTTTGGGGGGCATGGCGTGCTCGCCAATCTTAGAATCTACGCATGTCTTTGAACCCTTCAACATCGAACGATTTCCCGGCCCCTCGCGTGGTCACTGCTGGCGAAGCGCTGATTGATTTGCTGGCCCAAGCGGATGGCAACTTTCAGCCCTGTTTAGGGGGCGCGGTATTCAACTTGTCACGTGCATTGGCGCGTCAAAATGTAGCCACGCTGTATCAAAATCCTTTGTCCAGCGACAGGTTTGGCCGTCAATTGGCACAGGCCCTGCAAGCCGATGGCGTGCAATTGGCCGTTTCGCAGCCGGTGCCTCACCCAAGCTCTTTGGCAGTTGTTGCATTGAATGCGCAGGGACACCCCGATTACGCTTTTTACCGTGAAGCTGTGGCCGATCGACAAATTTCGGCTTCATCGCTCAATGCTGTTTGCAACGCACACCCTCAGTTGGAAATTGTGTGTACGGGTTGTTTGGCCCTCGACCCTGCTGATGCCTCGCATTACTTGCCCTGGTTGCGTGCACAAAAGGCAGCGGGCAAATGGATTGTGGTGGATGTCAACTTACGCCCCTCCGTCATGCCCGACCTGGCGACATATCGCGCCCATGTTTTAGAAATGGCCAAACTGGCCGATGTGCTGAAAGCCAGTGATGAAGATTTGGCGCATTTGCAATTGCCTGGCAGCACGCCCACAGACCAAGCCTTGCACTTGATGAACCTGGGTTCTGCCCAGTGGATGGCTTTGACACTGGGGGCAGAAGGCGCCCGGCTGTTGGCGCGTCAAGGCCCAGCGATTAAAGTGTTCAGCGCCCGAGAAGCCGCACCCGTGAAGGTGGTGGACACGGTTGGTGCGGGCGACAGTTTTCTGGCTGGTTTGTTGGCGTGCGCATTGCATCATTTCGATGCAGATGCAGATTTGGATTCAGGTGCACAAGCCAATTCCGCCAATGTGAAATCTTGGGCCGTCCAAGCCAGTGACAGTTGTTTGCAAGATGTTTTGACTCACGCCTTGGCCAGTGCCACATTGGTCGTGATGCGAAGGGGTTGCGATCCAGCCCATTGGGACGAGGTGCGCGCCAGATTGCAAGCTTTTCCTGCGGTCTGATCAGGTAGAACGTTTTCGCGCCAGGGGCGGATTGCGTTCAAAGTATTTCTGTAAGCCCTTCACCAAAGCGTCGGCCATGCTGTTTTGGTATTGAGCGTCCGATAATTTAGCTTCTTCATCGGGGTTGCTGATGAAAGCTGTTTCAACCAGCACACTGGGAATGTCGGGCGCTTTTAAAACGGCAAAGCCGGCTTGCTCCACTTTGGGTTTGTGCAGCCTTCCCAGGCCGCCAATCTCTCGAAGGATGGCGCTTCCCAAACTCAAGCTGTCCTTGATTTGGGCAGAGGTGCTCATGTCTAGCAAAGCTTGTTGGACTTGTGTGTCTTTCACACCCAAGTTCATACCACCGATCAAGTCAGCTTTGTTTTCTTGTTGTGCCATCCACCTTGCGGCACTGCTAGACGCTGCACCATGGCTGAGCGCAAAGACACTGGCACCTTGCGCATTGGGTGTGAAGAACGCATCAGCATGCACGCTCACAAACAAATCAGCTTGTACCTTGCGAGCCTTTTGAACACGCACATGCAGCGGCACAAAGTAGTCTGCGTCGCGCGTGAGGTATGCCCGCATGGGACTGCCCTTGACGGAGGTGGCGTTGATGCGATCCCGCAATTTCAAGGCTATTTGTAGCACCACATCTTTTTCTTTGGTGCCGTTGGGGCCAATGGCACCTGGATCTTCCCCACCGTGGCCCGCATCAATGGCCACCACAATCAGTCTGTCGGTAATGCCTGTGCTGGCAGGGGCGTTGCCTGCAGGGGCGCTTGGTGTCACATCGGGCCGTTGCGAAATGGGTGCTGGCGCAGCACTCGAACTGGCTTGTTTGTTGAGAAAATCGCCCAATGCGTCGTTGCTTTGCGTACGCTCGGCAATCCAACTCTCGAGCGGATCCATGGGCGCGGTCGGATACAAATCCAATACCAAACGGTGCTTGTAGTCGCCCACAGGTGCAAGGGCAAAGACTTGGGGTTGAACTGCTTGTTTGAGGTCAAACACCATGCGCACCACACCCGGGCTGTTTTGCGCCACACGCACCCCCGTGATGTTGGGGTCGTCGGGCTTGATCTTGCCTACCCATTCTTTGATGGACGGGTTGAGCTCTAAACCCTCAATGTCAATGGCCAAGCGAGGCGGCGAGGGCACAAAGGTGTATTTGGTTTTGAGTGCAACATCAGATTCCAATGTGACACGCGTGTAATCTCTGGCCGGCCACACGCGCACTGCCATCAGGCTGGCGCCTTTGCTAATGTCGGCCCAGCCCAGCAACAAAGCCAGGCTGGACGCTTTGAGCCAATCACGTCGTTGAATGTGCATGATCAAACGGTGCAGGTGGCAATGCCTTGAGAAGGCCTTGAAGTATGTTTTGGCCCTGCGAGGTGGACGCCTTGACCAGAACATGACGCGTCTCGTGTTCGTCCACCGTCAGTGTCAATTGAAGATCAGCGGTGGGTAACATCCCCTGCGCTTGGTTGGGCCATTCGGCAATTTTCAAACCGGTGCTGGCAAATAAATCGCGAAAACCAGCCTCTTCAAATTCTTGCGGATCGTTGAATCGGTAAAAGTCGAAATGCCAGATGGACAGTGCGTGTCGGCTGATGGGGTGCTGTCCTTCGTGAGGTTCGACCACCGCATATGTGGGACTTTTGATGCGGCCTTGCACACCCAAGGCTTGCAGCAAATGCCGCACCAGGGTGGTCTTGCCTGCGCCCAAATCACCTACCAGCTCGATGAAGGCATTTTGCAAATCGACTTGTTGCGCCAAGTTTTGTGCAAACGCACGCGTAGCCGTTTCATCCGGCCACAGCCACCGAGCCGTGCCAAGAGGCTCGGGAGTTCCTACAATCGCAGGGTGAACACCGCTCATCAATCTCTTTCTAATGCACCGCCAGGGGGTCCTGTGGACACCGCGGCAGTGTGGTCGGAGCTGCAAATTGCCGCTCGGGAACTGGGATTTTCTCAAATTGGCGTGACAGGTGTGAATTTGTCCGCTGCCGAGCCAGGATTAGAGGCTTGGCTGGCGGCTGGCTTTCACGGCAGCATGAACTATATGGCAAGCCATGGCCTCAAACGTGCCCGCCCTGCAGAATTGGTGCCGGGCACAGTCAGTGTGATCACGGTGCGCATGGACTACTTGCCCGGTAATGTGGAAAATTTGTCAGCCGATGGCGCATGGCACAGTCTGCGGCAAGCACAACAGGGGGTGGTGTCTGTGTACGCCCGGGGGCGCGACTATCACAAGGTGTTGCGCAGCCGATTGCAAAAATTGCAACAGCGCATGGCTGTCTTGTTGGGGCCGTTTGGTCACCGGGTGTTTACAGATTCAGCGCCTGTCATGGAGGCCGAATTGGCGGTGCGCAGCGGTCACGGATGGCGCGGCAAAAATACCTTGGTCTTGCAAAGAGATGCTGGTTCTTTTTTCTTTTTAGGCGAGCTGTTTGTTGATTTGGCCCTGCCATTGACAACGCCTGTTTCTGACCACTGCGGTTCGTGCGCAGCGTGCATGGATGTGTGCCCCACACAAGCCATCGTGGCGCCTTATCAGTTAGATGCCAGACGCTGCATTTCTTACCTCACCATCGAACACGATGGGCCGATTCCTGTTGAATTCAGGGCGGCCATTGGCAATCGCATTTATGGTTGTGACGACTGCCAATGGGCCTGTCCTTGGAACAAGTTCGCCAAGCGCAGTCCCTTGCCAGACTTTCAAGCGCGTCAGGCTTTGAATGAACCTGCCTTGGTCGACTTGTTGACTTGGGACGAGCCTGCCTTCTTGCGGTTCACCGAGGGCAGTGCCATTCGCAGAATTGGCCATGCCAGGTGGTTGCGAAATGTGGCTTTGGCTGCTGGCAATGCCTTGGGCAAGCCTTCCGAACTTTCCGATGACGCACGAACAGCGCTGACCCATGCGCTTGAACGCTGGCAAACACATCCAGACCCAGTGGTGCAAGAGCAGGTGTCTTGGTCTTTGCAGCAAGGCGCTTAAATGCGCAGGCCGCGCAGCACGCCCAAGGCGAAGGGCAGGCTGACCATGCCCAGCAGGGTGGACAGCGTGACCAAACCCGCAACATAAGGTCCGTTGTAACCCATTCGAGAAGCCAACACGTAGCAAGTCGAGGCGGTTGGCAGCGCCGAGAAAATCAGCAGCACGGTGGTTTGCAAAGGGTTCAGTTGGAAGTATTGCGCCAAGCCCCACGCCAAGCAGGGCAAAACCAAGTGCTTCAGTGTCAAGACCAAAGTGCCCAGCAATTTGCCTTGCTTGAGTGCTTTGAGTTCCATACCTGCCCCAGCGGACATCAGTCCCAAGGCCAAAGAGGCCGCGCCAATGCGTGACAAGGTCGGGTCCATGAAGGCTGGAATGCGCAAACCCAACAGATTGAAAGCCAAGCCACCGGTGGTGGCCAAAATGAGGGGGTTGCGAATAAGCTCTCGCAAAAATCCACTCTCGCCGTGACGCGCCATGGGCCAAACCGCCCCCACATTGAACATGGGAACACAAAATCCAATCAAGACTGAAATCAGCAGCAGCCCTTCTGGGCCTGTGAGTCGTTCCACCAAAGCCAATGCAATGAAAGAGTTGAAACGAAAGCCTGCTTGCGCGCTAGCGGCGTGATCGCGTTTGTCAATGAGCCGTCCCAGCCCGGGCCAATAGGGCAGGCTGTAGGACAGTGCGATGGCCATCAAGCCCATGCTGATGCCTGCTAGCAAAAAATTGGAGGTGGCCTGGATGTCTAGCGGGCTTTTCACAATGGAGTGAAACAGCAGCACTGGAAATAAAAAGTAGTAGACCAAGGACTCGGCCTGCTGCCAAACGGGACGGTTCAAACCTGTGTAGCGGCACAAAAAGTAACCGCACAAAATAAGGGAGAAATCGGGAAATAAAAGTTGGGCAAAATTCACCCCCCAAGCATAACGGCAGTCTTTGCTGTTTTGGCTTCTAAGTTGCCCAGTTATTGCTTATGATGTTGGGACATTATCTTGAGGAGTTGACATGAACCGTCGTACAAGCTGGGTGGCAGTTGCCGCCTTGTTGGCATTGAGCGCTAGCGGCACTGCCATGGCGCAAGCCTATCCCAATAAAGTGATTCGCTTGCAGGTGCCTTTTGCACCCGGCGGCACCACCGACATCGTGGCGCGTGTCATCTCTGAGCCGTTGGGCAAAGCCTTGGGTCAGTCTGTCATTGTGGAAAACAAAGCAGGCGGCGGCGGTGTGGTGGGTGCCACTGAAACAGTACGCGCCGTACCTGATGGTTATTCTCTGGGCATGGCCACTGTGTCGACAACGGCAGCCAACCCTGCTATCAATCCCAAAAATCCGTACAACCCTGTCACTGATTTCACCCCTGTCATCAACATTGCGGCCACCCCCAATGTGATTGCAGTCCATCCCAGTTTTCCAGCGCGCAACTACAAAGACTTTGTGGCTGAGCTGAAGAAAAACCCAGGCAAATATTCATATGCATCGTCCGGTACAGGTGGCATTGGCCACTTGCAAACTGAACTTTGGAAAAGTTTGGCAGGCGTTTTCATCACGCACATTCCTTATCGCGGCGCTGGCCCCGCTTTGAATGACACTGTGGCCGGTCAAGTGCCCATTATTTTTGACAACATGCCTTCTGCCTTGCCGTTCATCCAAACCGGCAAACTGATTCCCATTGTGGTGGCCGCGCCCCAGCGTTTGTCACAGTTGCCCAATGTGCCCACCTTCAAGGAAGTGGGTTTGGAGCCTGTCAATCGCATGGCCTATTACGGCATTTTGGGTCCCAAGAATCTACCCAAAGAGGTGGTCGACAAAATCAGCAACGGTGTGAAGAAGGCCTTGGAAGATCCAGCTGTTCGCAAGCGCATCGAAGACACCGGATCTTTGGTGGTGGCCAATACGCCTGAGCAGTTCGCGGCCCAAATCAAGGCTGAATTTGAGATCTACAAGAAAGTTGTAGACGCGCAAAACCTCAAATTGGATTGATGACACCCGACAGCCAAGCCGCCATCGATCGCTTTGTCGATGCGGTTTGGCTTGAAGATGGTTTGTCTGCCAATACTTTGGCCGCCTACCGTCGAGATTTGTCTGCTCTGGCAGACTGGCTCCATCAAACCTCACTGATGCCTCTGGATGCTGTGCAAGAGTCTCATTTGCAGGCCTACTTTGCAGCCCGTCACAGCCTTTCCAAAGCCACCTCCGCCAATCGCCGTTTAACGGTGTTCAAACGCTATTACCGTTGGGCTTTGCGCGAGCGCATCGTTCTGGTGGATCCGACGCTTCGCTTGTTGGCGGCCAAACAAGCCTTGCGGGTGCCCAAAACATTGTCGGAAGATCAAGTGGATGCACTCTTGTCTGCGCCCGATGCCAACACGGCATTGGGTCTGCGCGACAAAGCCATGTTGGAGTTGTTGTATGCCAGCGGCCTGCGCGTATCAGAGCTGGTCAAACTCAAAACTTTGCATGTCTCTTTGAATGAAGGTATCTTGCGCATCATGGGCAAGGGCAGCAAAGAGCGTCTGGTGCCTTTTGGCGACATGGCCCGCGACAGTTTGGTCAACTACATGCAAAACGCACGTGGTGCTTTGCTGGGCGCCAAGCAAACCGATGATTTGTTCGTCACGGCCAGTGGCCCCAAAGCGGGCACCGCCATGTCACGCATCATGTTTTGGAGCTTGATCAAAAAATATGCGGTGATCGCGGGCATTACGGCACCTTTGTCGCCGCACACCTTGCGCCATGCGTTTGCCACGCATTTGCTCAACCACGGCGCCGATTTAAGGTCGGTTCAGGTCCTGTTGGGGCATGCTGATATTTCGACCACCACCATCTACACGCATGTGGCGCGAGAGCGGCTGAAGAATTTGCATGCGCAGCATCATCCCAGAGGGTGACACTGGCTCAAAAGTGAATGGTGATGGCGTCAATCACTTCGTAATCGTCATTGACTACAGGCATCCATCGCCATTTGTCAAAAGTGGTGCAAGGATGTGAAATGCCGCTGCCCACCAACATGCCCACAAAAGGGTGTTCTTCTTCACGTGAATTGGGGTCAAAGCGCAAGTATGCATGTTGGTCGTTCAGCGCCGTAATTTCCCAGTGTGCAGGCACACCACGCGTGTTCAAGTCGTTGAACTGGGCACGCCAAACAGGCACCGGTAAGTCCATGTCAAACGACACATCGCGTTTTCCCATGGAAAGAAATGCCAAGCCCGGTTCAGGGCATGACTGAACGCAGCTGATCACCTCCAATGCTGGCTTGAGGGTCTCGGTGAGTTGCAAACGCTCACCCACACATTTCAGCATTTTTCGGTACTGCACATGGTCATGTGTGAGGTAGCAGCCGGATCGCAAAACGCCGCGTGCTGGGCGCGAGAGCAGGGGCGTGAGATGTTCAGCCACCAAGTCAAAGATCGCAGAGCCACCCGCTGTGAGTAAAACCTCATCGCATTCAAATAAATTTTCTGCTTCACATTCGTTGGCAAGCCATTGAACGCGCGACATGAGTGCGGCAACAGTGGCCTGGTCATGAACATGGTTGCATGTGGCCAAGGCGCCTTCGTAACATTCGACGCCACTCAATTGCAGTCCGGCACTTGCTTTGACCCTTCTGGCCAAGGCCATGGCTTGCGAATGATCGCGGCAGCCTGTTCGTTTGCCCTCGATGCCCAATTCAATGAGAACTGTGAAGATGGTGGAGGAGGCGCGGGACACCCGCCACGCCTCAATCGCATCAATCTGCGCCAGTGAGTCCACCAAGAAATAAACGCGTACCTTGGGGTGCTGGGTTAAGAGGCCTGACAATGTGTCGAGATCGGGTTCTTGAAAAACCTGATTGGCAATGATGATGCGTTCAACGCCATTGCGAATACCAAGTCCTGCTTGAAAGACTGTTGCAAAGCTGATGCCCCATGCCCCTGCTTGCAACTGTTTGTTGTAAAGCGCTGGTGACATGGTGGTTTTTCCATGCGGTGCAATGTCCAAGTTTCGGTCATTGCAAAAATCTTGCATCCAAGCCAAGTTGTGCGTCAATGCTGATTGCTTGAGAACAGCCAAAGGAAAGGACAAATGGCCTTTCAGCAGAGACCAGCCTTGCACCCCTACTTGAGACAATTCAACGGGCGTGAGGTGGCCCGGAAAACCTTTGAAAGTGGCATCGATGTATGTCATGTGATCATTTACAAGCCGTTGGCCGCCAAGTAATTCAGTTCTTCATCGTCGAAGCCGGCCAAGCGCCGCGCTTCGAGGTTGTAGGGCGATTTGAGTTTGGGCGCGTCGTACTGTACGATCAATTTGCGGTAGGTGGCAATGGGATCGAGGCCCCGCTCTTGGCAAACATGTCGGTACCAGCGATTGCCCGCAGCCACATGGCCAATTTCATCTTCCAGAATGATGTCCAAAATGCGGCCAGCCGCTAAGTCGCCTGCGCTGATCAGTTTGTTCTTGACGCCAGGCGAGGCATCCAAGCCGCGCGCCTCCATGGTTCTGGGCACCAGCCCGATGCGGGCCAAGATGTCACCCTTGGTGCGCTCGGCCATCTCCCACAGTGAGTTGTGCGCAGGAAACTGCCCATAGTCAAAACCCATGCCCACCAAATGCTTTTGGATCAGCAGGAAGTGTTTGGCTTCTTCTTTGGCAATGCGCACCCAGTCTTGGTAAAAAGTGTCGGGCATGGCGTTGTAACGCCACACCACATCCAGCGCCAAATCAATGGCGTTCAGTTCAATGTGCGCGATCGCATGCAGTAAAAGCGCACGGCCCTCGGGGGTGTTCAGTGGTTTGGCTTTGAGGCTGGTGTGCGACACCAAGACGGGCTGGTCGGGGCGGCCTGGAATACAGCCGGGATCGGCAATGAGAGCCTGGCCATCCACACGCAAATCTGCAGGCAAAGCCAGGGTGAGCTCGGCCTTGCGTACGGCATGTTTTTCAAGCAGGGGGGCAAGCACGGCTCGTCGGAGTTCGGGCTCAAGTTGGGGCATTTCAGTGCGAGACATGCCTTATTTTAGGGTTGCCTACAATGGAGCTTTTGAGTCTAAGTTAAAGAGGGCTGAAATGGCTATTTATTCGTTGGATGAAAAGCACCCTGTGGTAGCCGAAGGTGCTTGGGTGGCCGATAGCGCACAAGTCATTGGCGCTGTGGAATTAGGGGCGAATGCCAGCGTATGGTTTGGCACAGTTATTCGTGGTGATACTGAAACCATTCGCATCGGCGAGGGCACCAATATCCAAGACTGCAGCGTCTTGCACGCCGATGTGGGCAAGCCACTCACTGTGGGCAATAACGTCACGGTTGGCCACCAAGTGATGCTGCACGGCTGCACCATTGGCGATGAGTCGCTGATCGGCATTGGCGCTGTGGTGTTGAATGGCGCCAAGATTGGGAAAAACTGCTTGGTGGGTGCAGGTTCATTGGTGACAGAGGGCAAAGAATTTCCCGATGGTTCCATGATCATGGGCTCGCCAGCCAAAGTAGTTCGTGAGTTGTCGCCAGAACAAATTCAAGGTTTGCGCATGTCCGCAAAGCATTACATCGAGAACGCACACCGCTTTCAATCAGGTTTGAAAAAAATTGTCTGAACTTCATAAATTTTTATTTGAGGGTTTGCCCGTTCGCGGCGCCATCGTTCGATTAACCGACGCTTGGCAAGAGATTCTCAAACGCCGTGCCGCCAACAACGAAACCGGTGCCTACCCAGCGCCTGTGACCGAGCTTTTGGGTGAGATGTCGGCGGCTGCTGTGTTGATGCAAGCCAACATCAAATTCAATGGCGCGTTGGTCTTGCAGGTCTTTGGCGATGGTCCCGTGAAGCTGGCGGTGGTAGAAGTCCAACCCGACTTTGGGGTGCGTGCAACCGCCACCCTGCAAGGCGAAGTTGCTACACAGGCCAGCCTCAGTCAAATGGTGAACCAAAACAACGAAGGCCGCTGTGCCATCACATTAGACCCCCTCGACCGTTTGCCCGGGCAGCAGCCCTACCAGGGGGTGGTGCCTTTGTTTGGCGATCACAAGGAGAAGCTTGAGAAGTTGAGTGAAGTGCTCGAGCACTACATGCTGCAGTCAGAGCAACTCGACACGACGCTGGTGCTGGCGGCCAACATGGATGTGGCCGCAGGCATCTTGATTCAGCGCTTGCCATTGGAAGGCTCTGGCAACTTGGCGGGCAAGTACGACGCTGTGGAGCGCGAAGCCGCTTTGGGCCAAAGCGAAGACTACAACCGCATTTCTATTTTGGCCAAAAGTTTGAAAGCTGAAGAACTGCTGGGCCTGGACATTGAAACGGTTTTGCACCGCTTGTTCTGGGAAGAGCCTTTGCTGCGCTTTGAACCGCTGGTGGGTGACACGGGTCCGAAGTTCCGCTGCAGTTGCAGCCGCGAACGCGTGGGCCGAATGATCAAAGGCTTGGGCGTGCAAGAGGTGGAGAGTATTTTGTCGGAGCGTGAGAACATTGAAGTGGGCTGCGAGTTCTGTGGCAAGCAATACCACTTTGACCCTGTCGATGCGGCCAGTTTGTTCACACAGCCAGAAGCAACGCCGCCCACAGGACCCTCTGTTCACTGAGTGATCAGTGACGGCATCCTCATTTCCATGCGCCATTCGTCTTCAGTAAGTCGCTGAACAATTTGTGTTCACAGTCTGCGTCGCTGCACAAATCGCAGCGCCAGGCTGTCTTGCCTTGGTTTAAACCATATTGAGAAACTTCACGCTGCGTCTGAGCTGACTTGAACGAACGCAGGTGCGGCAACAGTTCTGAATTGATGTGCGTCACACCTTCTTGAATGGCCAAGAGTGCCGCATTCAAACGCGCTTCCGACTGGCCGTAAATCACTTTAAAAGGGATGTTGGCGCTTTGCAAGGCTTGTCGCAACAATGTGTCGACTGGCACACGCACATGGGCACCGTCACGTTGCAAGCCATCCGCTTTCCATGCAATGTCCAGGCCCATCACCAGCGTTAAATCAAACTGGGTTTGATGCGTTAATGCATTTGTGTAAAGGCTTTGGTCTTGAAAAATATAGTCGCTGTAAACAGCTGTCATCACAGGGCTGGTGTCGGCAATCACCCAGCCTTTGGCAATGGAAAAAATTCGTTCGGCTTGTTGCTGTGCAATCAATGCTTGTTCATGCGCCAGAGGTGTTCGACCCTGCGCATCGCACCATTCACGCAGGACCTCGGGCACAGCAGTGGCAGTCAATCCCATCGATTGAAGAGCCTGTGCAATACCAAAACTCAGGCTGGTTTTACCTGTACTTTCGGCGCCCAACACGGCAATGCGAATCACATCAGTTCGCATATTGTTTGTGCCAGGCCTTGAGGCCCACATAGCTGAGAATTGCAAAGATCAGGTACAACAGGGATGTGAGCCAAAGAGATTTGGCCAGCATCAAGCCCACGGTGATGAGATTGACGGCAAGCCAAACCCACCAGTTTTCCAATTTCTTTTTGGCCAATAAATATTGAGCCAGCAAACTCAAGGCAGTGACCAGGCCGTCCCAAACTGCCACATCACTGTCTGTGAATCGTTGCAAGAAAAAAGAGAGGGCAGGCCAAACCAATAGCGTGGCCAAGATGGCCTTTTGCCGTTCTGCGGGTGTGAGCGTCTTGATAGACAAACGAAATGGCGTGGTGTTCGGGGCTTCTGGCCGGGAAACCAGACGCCATTGTCGCCAGCCCCAGATGGAAGTCAAAATGAACATGACCTGCAGAGACGCTTCTCCGTAGAGTTGGCTGTTCCAAAACACCATGCCATACAGCGCAGAGCTGAGGATGGCCAAGGGCCAGCCCCAATGTATTGCCTTGATGTTGCAATACACCATGGCCAATGACAAAACGAATCCGGCCAACTCGACCGAGTCCATCATTTGTCGATCTGCACAAATATTTCGTTGGCTTTGACCATGCCCAGTTCGTGGCGGGCACGTTCTTCAACGGTGTTCAAACCTTCTTTGAGGTCGTTCACCTCAGAGCTGAGTTGGCCATTGATGCGCTTGCCCTTGGCATTCAACTCATTTTGCGCCTTGATTTTTTTTTCGAGTTCAAGAACCGTGGGCACGCCGCCTTTGCCCAGCCAAATTTGTCCTTGCAGTATCAGCAGCAAAGCGACCAGAATGGCAGGTAAAAAACGGGTTCCCATGAGCATTGAAAGAGTCGATGCGTGTCAGTTAACGCAGATTGTAAAACGCTGAACGACCAGGATATTCGGCCACATCGCCCAAGTCTTCCTCAATGCGCAGCAATTGGTTGTACTTGGCCATGCGATCGCTGCGGCTCATGGAACCAGTTTTGATTTGACCAGCGTTCAACCCCACCGCAATGTCGGCAATGGTGGAGTCTTCTGTTTCACCAGAGCGGTGGCTGATGACGGCTGTGTAACCTGCGCGCTTGGCCATTTCGATGGCGGCAAAGGTTTCGGTCAAGGTGCCAATTTGGTTGATCTTGATCAGGATCGAATTGGCAATGCCTTTGTCGATGCCTTCTTTCAAAATCTTGGTGTTGGTGACGAACAAGTCATCGCCCACGATTTGAACTTTTTGGCCCAAACGCTCGGTGAGCAACTTCCAGCCGTCCCAGTCGCCTTCGGCCATGCCGTCTTCGATGCTGATGATGGGGTACTTGTCGACCCACGTGGCCATCATGTCAATCCACTGCTCGCCAGTCAATGACAAGCCTTCGCCTTCAAGTTCGTATTTGCCATCTTTGTAAAACTCACTGGCAGCGCAGTCGAGGCCAATGGCAATTTGCTCGCCAGCGGTGTAACCCGCAGCGCTGATGGCGTCCAAAATCATTTGAATGGCGGCTTCGTGATTGGGGACGTTAGGCGCAAAACCACCTTCGTCGCCCACGGCAATGCTCATGCCTTTGTCGTGAATGATTTTCTTCAATGCGTGAAATACTTCAGCGCCGTAACGAACGGCTTCGCGGAAGCTAGGGGCACCCACGGGGATGATCATCAACTCTTGCAAGTCGAGGTTGTTGTTGGCGTGGGCGCCGCCATTGATGACGTTCATCATGGGCACTGGCAATTGGCAACCGTTCATGCCGCCGAAGTAGCGGTACAAAGGCAGGCCAGACTCTTCAGCCGCAGCGCGGGCCACCGCCATGGACACTGCCAACATGGCGTTGGCGCCTAAGCGGCTCTTGTTTTCGGTGCCGTCCAAGTCGATCATGGTTTTGTCGAGGAAGGCTTGCTCAGACGCGTCGAGGCCTAGGACCGCTTCGGAGATTTCGGTGTTGATGTGCTCAACCGCCTTCAAGACACCCTTGCCCAAGTAACGGCTTTTGTCGCCATCGCGCAGCTCAATGGCTTCGCGGCTGCCGGTCGAGGCGCCAGAAGGCACTGCGGCACGGCCCATGACGCCAGACTCTAACAATACATCGCATTCAACGGTGGGGTTGCCACGGCTGTCTAAGATTTCGCGGCCCACAATGTCAACAATCGCACTCATTTTTGCTTCTCTCTGTCTAAATTAAAAAACCTTCAACCCACAACGGATCATGCCGTCAATCACTGGAAGTTGTTTTCAAGGAACGGGTTCTTTTTGGTTACGGCGTCCAGTTCCAACAAAGTCTCCAACAGGGCCTTCATGTGCTGCAGCGGCACGGCATTGGGGCCGTCAGACATGGCTTGTGCTGGGTTGGGGTGTGTTTCCATGAACAATCCTGCCACACCCACCGCCACGGCGGCGCGTGACAACACGGGCACCATCTCGCGCATGCCGCCAGAGCTGGTGCCTTGACCGCCTGGCAATTGAACAGAGTGGGTGGCGTCGTACACCACGGGCGCACCTGTTTCGCGCATGATGGCCAAGCTGCGCATGTCGGACACCAGGTTGTTGTAACCAAAGCTGGCGCCCCGTTCACAGGCCATGAAGTTGTCTTCCGGTAAGCCGGCATCGCGAGCGGCAGCGCGCGCTTTGTCAATCACATTCTTCATGTCGTGAGGGGCCAAGAACTGACCCTTCTTGATGTTGACCGGTTTGCCCGATTGGGCCACGGCGCGAATGAAGTCGGTCTGACGACACAGAAATGCGGGTGTTTGCAACACGTCCACAATGGCGGCCACTGTGGGGATGTCAGCTTCGGTGTGAACATCGGTGAGGATGGGCACGTTTAGCTCGCGCTTGACCTTGGCCAAAATTTCCAAACCTTTTTCCATGCCAGGGCCGCGGAAGGTGCTGCCGGAAGATCGGTTGGCTTTGTCATAGCTGCTCTTGAAGATGAAAGGGATGCCCAATGCCGACGTGATCTCTTTCAAGGTGCCTGCAGTGTCCATTTGCAATTGCTCGGACTCAATGACGCAAGGGCCAGCAATCAAAAAGAAGCGCTGGTCTAAACCAACATTAAATCCGCACAGTTTCATGGTGTTCCTTGTCTAGTGGCTTGAAAATCAAGCGACGGCTTTCAGGTGCTTGGCACCTTTTTGATGATCTATCGACGCTTTGATGAAAGCGTTGAACAGGGGGTGGCCATCCCAAGGGGTGGACTTGAATTCGGGATGGAATTGAACACCCACAAACCAAGGGTGCACCGATGTTGGCAACTCGACAATTTCTGTGAGCTGCTCGCGCTGTGTGAGCGCAGAAATAACCAAGCCCGCTTTTCGCAAAGTGTCCAGATAGTTCACGTTGGCTTCATAGCGATGGCGGTGACGCTCTGTGACCACCGGACCGTAGATGCCATGCGCAAGGGTGCCCGATGCCACGTCTGAGCTTTGTGCGCCCAAACGCATGGTGCCACCCAAATCTGATTGGGCATCGCGAACTTGGATGGTGCCGTCGGCATCTTTCCATTCGTTGATGAGGGCGATGACGGGGAAGGGGGTGTCGGGTTCAAACTCGGTGCTGTTGGCGTTGGCCATGCCCGCCACATGGCGTGCATATTCAATGGTGGCCACTTGCATGCCCAGGCAAATGCCCAAGTAAGGTACTTTGCCTTCACGCGCAAAACGAGCGGTTTGGATTTTGCCTTCAACGCCGCGTTTGCCAAAACCGCCAGGCACCAAGACGCCATCGAACTTGGCCAACTGAGCCACGGTTTCGGGGGTGATGGTTTCGGAATCGATGTGCTCAATTTTGACGCGCACATGGTTGCGCATGCCGGCATGACGCAGAGCCTCATTGACAGATTTGTAGCTGTCGGACAACTCGACGTACTTGCCGACCATGGCAATGGTGACTTCACCTTGGGGGTGTTCGGTTTCGTAAACCAAATCGTCCCAACGCTTGAGGTTGGCGGGCGGGGTGTTGATGTGCAAACGGTCGCAGATCAAACCGTCTAAACCTTGTTCGTGCAAGACACGCGGCACTTTGTAAATGGTGTCGACGTCGGGCATGGAGATCACGCCCCAGCTTTGCACGTTGGTAAAGAGAGAAATTTTTTCTTTCTCGTCTTCTGGAATCATGCGGTCTGCACGGCACAACAGCGCGTCGGGTTGGATGCCAATTTCACGCAGTTTCTGCACTGTGTGCTGAGTGGGCTTGGTTTTCAGCTCGCCTGCGGCGGCAATCCAGGGCACATACGTCAGGTGGACGAAGGCTGCATTGTTGGGGCCAAGTCGCAAGCTCAGTTGACGCACAGCTTCCAAAAAGGGCAGGGACTCGATGTCACCCACGGTGCCGCCAATTTCAACAATGGCCACATCGACCGCTTCAGGGGTGCCAAAACCTGCACCGCGCTTGATGTAGTCTTGAATTTCGTTGGTGATGTGAGGGATGACCTGAACGGTTTTGCCCAAGTAATCGCCGCGGCGCTCTTTTTCAAGCACGCTTTTGTAGATTTGACCCGTGGTGAAGTTGTTGGCCTTCTTCATGCGAGTGTTGATGAAACGCTCGTAGTGGCCCAAGTCAAGGTCGGTCTCGGCGCCATCGTCGGTGACAAACACTTCGCCGTGTTGAAACGGCGACATGGTGCCAGGGTCGACGTTGATGTACGGGTCCAGCTTAATGAGGGTGACTGAAAGGCCGCGCGATTCTAGGATCGCGGCGAGAGAGGCGGAGGCGATTCCCTTACCCAGGGAAGACACCACACCACCGGTGACGAAGACGAATTTGGTCATGTCCAGGACGAGGTGCATAGCACCCGGGAGATGGAAAACGAGATTATAAAGGTCTCCTGATCTGCTACATTGCCCAACATGAACGATTTGCTAGGAAAACGCATTGTTTTAGGACTCACAGGTGGCATTGCCTGCTTTAAGGCAGCCGAACTGTGTCGTTCGCTTGTCAAAGCCGGCGCCCAAGTGCAAGTGGTGATGACCGACGCTGCAGCTCAATTTATCACCCCAGTCACCATGCAAGCCCTCTCGGGGCAGCCTGTTTACACCTCGCAGTGGGATTCACGCGAAGGTAACAACATGGCCCACATCAATTTGAGCCGTGATGCGGATGCCATTTTGATTGCCCCCGCCAGTGCCGACTTTATGGCCAAACTGATTCACGGCAAAGCCGATGAATTGCTCAGCCTGATGTGCTTGGCCAGGCCCCTTCAAAAAGTACCTCTCATTTTGGCGCCCGCCATGAACCGTGAAATGTGGGCCCACCCAGCCACACAGCGCAATGTGGCGCAGCTCAAAGCAGACGGTGCACATGTGTTGGACGTGGGGCAAGGCGATCAAGCTTGCGGTGAAACTGGAGACGGTCGCATGTTGGAGGCGCACGAGATCGTAGAAGAATTGCACTCATTTTGGACCCCCAAAGTGCTGACCGGTCAGCATGTACTGATTACAGCGGGCCCCACTTACGAAGCCATAGACCCCGTTCGCGGCATCACCAATTTGTCCAGCGGCAAAATGGGTTTTGCCATTGCGCGAGCGGCGCAGCACGCCGGTGCGAAAGTCACCGTGGTGGCGGGCCCTGTCAGCCAAACAACACCGCGCGGCGTGAGCCGTGTGAATGTCCGTTCTGCGGTGCAAATGCACGAGGCCGTGCAGCAGGCAGCGCCCAATGCCTCTATTTTCATTGCGGCGGCGGCTGTGGCCGATTGGCGTCCTGCCTCGGCGGCGGATCAAAAAATCAAGAAAGATGGATCCGGTGATACGCCTGAGCTGCGCTTCATCGAGAACCCCGATATTTTGGCCTGCATTGCACAGTCACCCCGTGGCCAAAGTGGTGAATTATTTTGCGTTGGCTTCGCAGCTGAAAGCCACGACTTACTGGCGCATGCCACCGCCAAACGCGCGCGCAAGGGAGTGCCTTTGTTGGTGGGCAATATCGGCCCCAGCACCTTTGGCCAAGATGACAACGCTTTGTTGTTGGTCGATGCGCAGGGTGCGAAAGAATTACCCCGAGATACCAAAACCAAGCTGGCACATGACTTGATTCAAGACATCGCCAAGCGCCTTCGCAAACACTGAGTCTTGCCAAATATGATGAATGTTGATGTCAAAATTTTAGACCCGCGCATGGCGGATCAATTGCCTGCCTATGCCACGCCTGGCAGTGCTGGCCTCGATTTGCGGGCTTGTTTGGATGCGCCCATCACGCTGCAACCGAATGCTTGGCAATTGATACCAACGGGCTTGTCGGTCTACCTCAAAGACGCAGGCTTTGCAGCCATGTTGTTGCCTCGTTCAGGCTTGGGCCATAAGCACGGCATCGTGCTGGGTAACTTGGTGGGCTTGATCGACAGTGATTACCAAGGGCCTTTGATGGTGAGTTGCTGGAATCGCAGCCAGGAAGCATTCACCATTCAGCCGATGGAGCGCATTGCACAAATGGTCATCGTACCCGTGGTGCAAGCACGCTTCAATGTGGTGACCGAGTTTGATGCACCCAGCGAGCGCGGAGAAGGTGGCTACGGCTCAACTGGAAAGCGTTGAACGGCTCAGTGAAGCAATCCACCACCAGACGACGCTGGCGTGTCACCAATTTCAATCTTGAAAAAACCAGTGCCACAAGTGCCGGCTTCTTGCTCCTGATCGGTGGCCAAGCGCACATCCGTGACTTGCAAACTCAGTCGAAGGGCAATGCCCGACAAGGGGTGGTTGCCGTCTAGCACGACATGCTCGGGGTAAATTTCGGTGATGGTGTAGAGCACGTTGCGCGGTGCGTCGGGGTTGCATGCAGATGGCAAAGCGGAGCCCTCAATGGTCAGGCCTTCTTCGATGTCTTTGGGAAACAGCGCGCGCGGTTCTAAAAAAAGCAGATTTTCGTCGAAGTCGCCAAAGGCGTCTTCGGGTTCTAGGTGCAAGTCGACCTTGGCACCTACGCTGTGACCTTGCAAAGCCTCTTCAATTTTGGGCAGCAAATCATGGCCGCCTACATAGAAAGCCACAGGCTCGTCGAGCTGGTCCAAAACTTCGCCCAAAGTATCTTTGAGCGTCCAGGTCAGTTCGACCACACATTGAGAAGTAATATCCATCCCAGAATTGTCGCAGTTTTGAAATCGATTTGGATCAGGTTCCTATGCAAAAAAACACAGCTTTAACCTTGTTGGGTGGTTTGACGCCCGAACAGTTTATGAAACGGCACTGGCAGAAAAAGCCTTTGCTGATTCGCCAAGCCATACCGCAGATGAAGCCCCTCATTGCACGCACAGCGCTGCTGGAGATGGTGGAAAGTGAAGAAGTGGAGTCTAGGCACATTGTTCGCCAAGGCGGTCAGTGGACTTTGAAAAAAGGCCCAATGGCCCGTAAAAGCCTGCCGACCTTTAAAACCCCAGATTGGACGGTGTTGATTCAGGGCGTTGATTTACACAACGAGGATGTGCACGCGTTGCTTCAGCAGTTTCGATTTGTGCCCGATGCGCGTTTAGACGATTTGATGATCAGCTATGCCACTGATGGCGGCGGCGTGGGGCCGCATTTCGACAGCTATGACGTGTTTTTGCTGCAAGCCCATGGCCAGCGCAAGTGGCGCATTGGCCGGCAGAAAAAAATTGAATTACAAGAAGGTGTACCGCTTAAAATTCTCAAAGAATTTACGCCAGAAGCTGAGTTCGTTCTCAATCCTGGGGACATGCTGTACTTGCCGCCGGGCTACGCGCACGATGGCATTGCTGTTGGCGAGTGCATGACTTACTCTGTCGGTTTTCGCGTGCCTCGCAGTGCCGAATTGGCCAGCGAATTGTTGATGGGCTTGTCGGAAGAAGTTGCGGAAGAATGTGGCAGCGCAAGAGATGCGCTTTACCAAGACCCTGGGCAAGATGCCGCCATCCGAGATGCCGCCATACCGCAGGCGCTACAGCAGTTTGCGGCCGACGCCGTGGCCAAAGCCTTGAAAGATCCTCAATTGTTAAATTGTTTGCTGGGTGAGTCTTTGACCGAGCCCAAGCCCAATGTTTGGTTTGACACCCCCGACCAAGATGATTTGCCAAACTTCGCCTGGCCAGCTGATGTGCGCTTAGACCGCCGAACCAAAATGTTATTCGACCCCAAGCACATCTTCATCAACGGGGAAAGCTTTAGAGCAGCAGGGCGGGATGCCAAATTGTTGCGACAGTTGGCAAATGACAAATGCTTGTCTGCAGATTTGGCAGAACAGTTGAGTGATGACGCTGCCGAATTGATGCAAGCATGGTGGGAAGAGGGCTGGTGGCACTAAGCATCGTGGGGTCTTTTATGGCCCTAGTAATTACCCTGTAAGTCAGGCTATAATTCCCGGCTGTACAGCGGGAGCTCGAGTGCTCGCTGTTCTGTCAACAGGGTTTTAACCAGCCTTGATGACAATTTCCCGGAAATTGTTTTTTCACTAACTTTAAGGAAAATAATCATGAACAAGTCTCTCGTTTTGGCCGCCGTGATCGCTGCTGCTGCTTTGGCTGCCTGCGGTAAAAAAGAAGAAGCTGCTCCTGCACCCGCACCTGCTGCTGCTGCACCTGCACCTGCTGCTGACGCACCTGCTGCGCCTGCTGCTGACGCTAAGCCAGCTGACGCTGCTGCCGCACCTGCTGCTGCTCCTGCAGAAGCTCCTAAGAAGTAATTCTTGGAATGAAAAAAACCCCGCATTGCGGGGTTTTTTTTCGTCTGTCGCTGTACTAACTTCTTGCCCAGACTTTGGGTGTGGGCACGTGCAAGCCTTATTTCAAGCGTTGCTTCAAGCGTTACTTGATTTCATCGGCCAAGAGTTTGATGATTTTTTCAGCGTTGGCAGAAGTTTCGGCAATCCCATCTGCGCCTTGAACTTGTACTGTAGACACATCACCTTTGCTGGTGACGGCAATGCGGTACTTGGCCAAAGCAGGCGCTGCTTTTTCGCTGGAGAAAAGCTTGGCAAAGAAGCCGGGTTCCTTGTCTGGTGAGCCTGGTGGCGCATACCGCACAAAAAAGACACCTTGTGCGCGGTCACGGTCTTCGACTGTAAACCCGGTTCGGTCAATGGCCACCCCCACACGACGCCAAGCCCGGTCAAAACCGTCTTTGATTTCAATGGCTGGCAGTTGGTTCACTCTGCTCAATTTGACATCGGCAGCCAGACCTGTGGACTGGGGCATGCTGGTGGTGGCGAGTGCAGCCACATTGTTGTTCGTGCCAGTCTGCTCCTGACCACCCAAACGCAACATCAAACGACGCAGGAACTCGATTTCCAATTCGGTGTCTGCAGGTCGAGGTGACCACACCGTTTGGTCTTTGAGGGGGCTGGTGTAAATTTCAGCCATGCCGCGGTGTGTGATGGTAATTTCTAGACCATTGGCCGTGCGTTCTACACGCGTTCTAAAGCGATCTCGCTCACCCGTTGAGTAGAGCGAATCGAACATTTTGCCCACAGTTTTGCGAATGAAATCTTGGGGCAACTTGGCGCGGTTTTCAGCCCATTCTGTTTCCATGATGCCCAACTCGGCTTGGTCCGTGCTGAGCACAAAGCCATTGTCTTTCCAGAATTCACGCAGGGGTTCCCAAACCGAATCGGCAGTGCGCTGCACCACCAAATAACGCTGAGTTCCGGTGCGAACAATTTTGGCATTGCCAGCTTGATTGGTGGCTGTCCCGGCGTCGTTGATTGCACGAGGTGCACCAGCGTTGCTGTTGGCCAACGCACTTGAGGGACCCGTGCCGGCAACTTGATACCGAGAATCTCTTTTCAGTTGTGTCAGATCGGGTGGGACAGAAAGGGTGGGCGCTTGGCTGGCACTCTTGTAATCGATTTTGCTTTCTTCCAAGCTAGAGCAAGCGGCCAGCAAGCAGGTGAGGCCGGCTGCGCATGCCAAAACATTCAAACGGCGAGGCATAGATTCAAATCGATTCACGGTTTGTCCTTAAATGAGTCCGCTGGCGCGCATCGCGGCTTCTACCGCGGGTTGCTGCGAGGAAGAGAGTTCTGTCATGGGCAGGCGCAATGTGCCACCGCACATGCCCATCCGGGCCAAGGCCCATTTGACAGGAATGGGGTTGGCTTCTACAAATAAATTCTTGTGCATAGGCATCAACTTGAATTGAATGTCCATGGCTTTTTGAATGTTGCCAGACATGGCTGCAACACATAGCTCATGCATCAAACGTGGCGCCACGTTGGCTGTCACACTGACGTTGCCTTTGCCACCGCAAAGCATCAGTGCCACAGCGGTTGGATCGTCTCCGGAATAAACCGCAAACTCTTTGGGCAGATCACGAATAAGCCACTGCGCCCGCTCGATGTTACCTGTTGCTTCTTTGATGCCCACGATGCCTGGCACTTGGGCCAAACGCAACACAGTGTCGTGCTGCATGTCGGCCACTGAACGGCCTGGTACGTTGTACAGAATGATGGGCAAATCGGGCACTGCTTCTGCAATGGCCTTGAAGTGTTGGTACATGCCTTCTTGCGTTGGCTTGTTGTAGTAGGGCACCACTTGCAATTGGCAATCTGCGCCAACGTTTTTGGCAAACTTGGCCAATTCGATGGCTTCGGCCGTGGAGTTGGCGCCGCAGCCCGCCATGATGGGTACGCGGCCTTTGGCTTGCTCGACTGAGACGCGAATGATTTCTCGGTGTTCTTCAACATTGACCGTTGGCGACTCGCCCGTGGTGCCGACCACCCCAATACAGTCAGTGCCTTCGGCAATGTGCCAATCAATCAGTTTTCGCAGGCTGCCATAGTCCACCGCGCCGTCTTCGAGCATTGGGGTGATGAGGGCGGGAATGCTGCCAGTAATGGGTTGGAAAGTTTTCGTCATGGCGTATGAGTAAAGCGACAATTGAGCATTCTAACGACAGCCAAGACCAAACTGTTGACCGGATGCTGGGACTTGTGGTGTCGCCACAATTCGTTGAACAAATTTGGGCGGCTGGTCTGAGTAACCGTCTTCGTATGCAATGACGTGCATTTGCATGCAAATTTGCAGCAATTCACCGGGTTTAAGCAAAAATTCTGGTCTGGATGGCTTGCCAATTTTTTCATGGCCAAGCGCGAAGGTCTCGTAAATCAAAATGCCTTGCGGATGAAGGCTTTCCAAAATGGCAGGCATGAGCGGGCGCCATAGGTAATTTGTCACAACGATCGCATCAAACTGTTGACCCTGAAAGGGCCAGGGCCCGCCCTCGATGTCTGCATGAATCACTTGTCCAAACGCTTGAGCGGCATCGAGTGCCTCTGGTGAACGGTCGACGCCCACGCAGTTGTGCCCATGTTCAGCAAGCCAGCGCATGTGCCGGCCAGCCCCACACGCCAGGTCCAAGACTTGGCTTTGGGGTGAGAGGAGGTGCGTCCAGCGTGTGACCCATTGGGAAGGTGCTTCGGTGCCGTGCATGTCGGGGAATTTTCTGTTCAGGGTTGTGAATGGGCAATGATGCCTGAATGTCCAGAACCTTCGCGGTTCTGCAAGGCTGTAAATTCATCCAGTGTTTTGTTTGAAATCACACTACAATCTGCGCCCATGGCTACTACTACCTCCAATGCATCTCCTGAATATGGCGAAGGCTCAATTCGAGTTCTCAAAGGCCTGGAGCCCGTCAAACAACGTCCGGGCATGTACACCCGAACCGACAACCCCTTGCACGTGATTCAAGAGGTGTTGGACAACGCTGCCGACGAAGCGCTGGCTGGCCACGGTAAAAAAATCCAAGTCCCCCTGCACGCCGATGGTTCGGTCAGCATAGAAGACGATGGTCGTGGCATTCCCTTTGGGCTGCACCCTGAGGAAAAAGCGCCGGTCATTGAATTGGTGTTCACACGCTTGCATGCGGGCGGCAAGTTCGACAAAGGCAAGGGCGGTGCCTACAGTTTTTCAGGCGGTTTGCACGGTGTGGGTGTCAGCGTTACCAATGCGCTGGCCAAGCGTTTGGAAGCCAGCAGTTATCGTGAAGGTCAAGTGGCCACATTGGCTTTTTCGGGCGGCGATGTGGTGGAAGCCTTGGTCACGCGCAAAGCGGGTGAGGGGGATCGCAAGCAGGGCACCACTGTGCGCGTATGGCCCGATGCCAAATATTTTGAATCGAGTGCGTTGCCGATGGCCGAGCTCACGCATTTGCTGCGCAGCAAAGCGGTGCTCATGCCCGGTGTCACAGTGACCTTGCTCAATGAGAAAACCAAGGACACTCAAACGTGGCAATACAAAGCGGGCTTGCGTGATTACCTCATGCAAACATTGCACGGCGACCCTGTCATCCCCTTGTTTGAAGGCGAAGGCTTTGCCGATGGCAACAACGACAGCTTTGCTGAAGGCGAAGGCGCCAGTTGGGCTGTGGCATTTACCGAGGACGGCCAGCCGGTTCGAGAGAGTTATGTGAACTTGATTCCCACCAGCGCGGGTGGCACGCACGACAGTGGTTTACGCGACGGCTTGTTCACGGCTGTTAAAAGTTTCATCGAATTGCATAGTTTGCTGCCCAAGGGCGTCAAGCTCATGCCAGAGGACGTGTTTGCACGCGCCAGTTTTGTGCTGTCGGCCAAAGTGCTCGACCCCCAATTTCAAGGACAAATCAAAGAACGCTTGAATTCGCGTGATGCCGTGCGTTTGGTTTCCAGCTTTGTGCGCCCTAGTTTGGAGTTGTGGCTCAACGAGCACGTGGAGTATGGCAAGAAATTGGCTGAGCTGGCCATCAAGGCCGCACAGCACCGCCAAAAAGCGGGCCAAAAAGTGGAGAAGCGCAAGAGCTCTGGTGTGGCGGTGTTACCAGGTAAATTGACCGACTGCGAAAGCAAAGACACGGCGCACAATGAGGTGTTTTTGGTCGAGGGCGACTCGGCGGGCGGCAGTGCCAAGATGGGCCGAGACAAAGAGTGTCAAGCCATTTTGCCGCTGCGCGGCAAGGTCCTTAACACGTGGGAAGTCGATCGTGATCGGTTGTTTGCCAACAACGAAGTTCACGACATCTCCGTCGCGATTGGTGTGGACCCCCATGGCCCCACCGACTCGCCCGATTTGTCGGGTTTGCGTTACGGCAAAATTTGCATCTTGAGTGATGCCGATGTGGATGGCTCACACATTCAAGTCTTGCTGCTCACGCTGTTCTTCCGCCACTTTCCCAAGCTGATCGAAACCGGCAATGTGTTTGTGGCGCGTCCACCTTTGTTCCGAGTGGATGCACCAGCGCGCGGCAAAAAACCAGCTTCCAAAATGTATGCTTTGGACGATGCCGAGTTGCAAAGCATGCTCGACAAGTTGCGCAAAGATGGTGTGCGCGAGGGCGCTTGGAGCATCAGCCGTTTCAAAGGCTTGGGCGAGATGAGTGCCGAGCAGTTGTGGGAAACCACGCTGAACCCTGATACACGCCGTTTGCTGCCTGTGCAATTGGGCACTTTGAATTTTGCACAAACTGAAAGTTTGATCACGCAATTGATGGGCAAAGGCGAGGCCGCGGCACGCCGTGAACTCATGGAGTTGCACGGCGATGACATCGACGTGGACATCTAATCGCTTGCCATGCGCAAAATTGAATTGAACACACCATGAATGATCACCCCACTTTAGACCTGCAAAACAGCGAGTCCGATGACTCCTTGAACTTGGCCACCTACGCACAGCGTGCTTACCTTGAATATGCGCTAAGCGTGGTCAAGGGCCGTGCGTTGCCCGATGTGTGCGATGGCCAAAAGCCAGTGCAGCGCCGCATTCTTTATTCGATGTCCCGCATGGGTCTAGACTTCTCGGGGGCCACAGGCGCCAAGCCAGTCAAAAGTGCTCGTGTGGTGGGCGATGTGTTGGGTCGTTTTCATCCGCACGGCGACCAAGCGGCTTACGATGCGTTGGTGCGCATGGCGCAAGACTTCAGCCAGCGCTACCCCCTGATTGATGGTCAAGGCAACTTTGGCAGCCGCGACGGCGATGGTGCGGCGGCCATGCGTTACACCGAAGCGCGACTTTCCAAGATCACGACTTTGTTGTTGGATGAAATTGACCAAGGCACAGTCGACTTTATTCCCAACTATGACGGCTCCACAGAGGAACCCCGACAGTTGCCAGCGCGCTTGCCTTTTGTATTGATGAATGGTGCCAGTGGCATTGCAGTGGGTTTGGCCACCGAAATTCCAAGTCACAATTTGCGTGAAGTGGCCGATGCTTGCGTGGCACTCATCAAATCGCCCAAGCTCAGTGACGAAGAATTGTTCGCTCTCATTCCGGGCCCCGACTATCCAGGTGGTGGTCAAATCATCAGCCCAGCCAGTGACATTGCCGATGCCTACCGTACTGGCCGTGGGTCACTCAAAGTTCGCGCACGTTGGAAAATTGAAGACATGGCGCGCGGACAGTGGCAATTGGTGGTCACTGAGTTGCCCATCGGCGTCAGTTCGCAAAAAGTGTTGGAAGAAATTGAAGAGCTCACCAATCCCAAAGTGAAGGCGGGCAAAAAAGCCTTAAGTGCTGATCAAATGCAACTCAAGGCCAGCATCTTGTCGGTGCTCGATGTGGTGCGCGATGAGTCTAGCAAAGATGCCGCGGTGCGTTTGGTGTTTGAACCTAAAACCAGCCGCATTGAACAGCAAGAATTGATCACAGCTTTGCTGGCCCACACCAGCTTGGAAACATCGTCACCCATCAACATGACCTCGGTGGGCATTGATGGCAAACCGGTCCAAAAGTCCTTGCGCCAAATGATTTCTGAATGGATCACGTTCCGTCAGCAAACCATCGTTCGACGGTCCGAGCATCGCTTAGGCAAAGTCATGGACCGTATCCACATTTTGGAGGGTCGTCAGCTGGTGTTGCTCAACATCGATGAGGTGATTGCCATCATTCGCCAAAGCGATGAGCCCAAACAGGCCTTGATGGATCGCTTCAAGCTCAGTGAACGACAAGCTGAAGACATTCTTGAAATTCGCCTTCGTCAATTGGCCCGTTTGGAGGGCATCAAGATTGAGCAAGAGTTGAAAGAGTTGCGTACAGAGCAAACTCAACTCGAAGAAATTTTGGCCAACCCAGCATCGCTGAAACGTTTGATGGTCAAAGAGATTGAGCAAGACGCCAAGACCTTTGCCGATCCCCGCCGTACACTGATTCAGGAAGAAAAGAAGGCTGTGGCCGAAGTGAAAGTGGTGGACGAGCCCGTCACGGTGGTGGTGTCGCAAAAAGGTTGGGTGCGTGCTCGCCAAGGTCATGGTCACGATGCCAGCAGTTTTGCATTCAAAGCGGGCGACGGTCTGTACGGCACCTTCGAATGCCGCACTGTCGACACGCTGTTGGCGTTTGGTACAGCACAAAAGGGCAGTGGCCGCGTTTACTCTGTGCCTGTGGCGTCTTTGCCTGGCGCGCGCGGCGATGGTCAGCCCATTACCACCTTGATTGAACTAGAGGCGGGTACGCAAGTGGCGCACTTCTTTGCGGGACCTGCCACAGCCACCTTGCTGTTGTCCAGTTCTGGTGGCTATGGTTTCATGGCCACAGTGGACAACATGATTTCTCGTCAAAAAGGCGGCAAGTCATTCCTCACAGTGGGTGAGGGTGAGTCTGTTTGTGCACCTTCCCATGTGTCTGGCTCCAATGCGACCCCACAGCCTGGCGCTGTTGCAATGCCGGCTGCAACCCATGTGGCATGTGCCTCCACAGGAGGCCGCATCCTTACTTTTGAAATCAGTGAACTCAAGCTGATGGAAAAAGGTGGGCGAGGTTTGATGCTGTTGGATTTAGAAGCCAAAGACGCATTGGCTGGCGCTGCGGCCTATACCCGCAGTGTGAAGCTGACAGGCATTGGTCGAGGCGGCAAAGACCGTGAGGAGACTTTGGAAATTCGCAGCTTGAACAACGCGCGCGCGGCCAGAGCACGAAAAGGCAAAGCTGCAGATCTGGGTTTCAAGCCCACGCACATTGCACGTGTGGAATAAACCTCAGGTTCAGTGTTTGGGCGCAAAGTGCATGCGAGGTACAAACTGATACGTTGAACGCCAGCAAGTTGCCAGCAGCTCTTCGGGCCCGTGACGGTGCGTGAGTTTTTTGCGCAGGCGAGACACACACACTTGCAAACGCTTGTTGTTGTAAAAGTCTGAAAGCCCCCAGATGGCCATTTCAAGGGCATCGCTGCGCAAGGCTTGTTGTGGGGCCATGGCCAACTGCGTGAGAAGAACAGTCTCCATGGCTGTGAGGCATATGGCGTTGTTGCTTGGGCCCGTGATCAAAGACCGCATCGGGTCAATGGTCCAAGCTTTTTGGAGTGTTCTGGGCAGTCTGGCGGCCAAGCGTTGGATGATGGCAATCAGCTCAATCGGATTGAAGGGTTTGCTGATGCACACGTCAGCACCGGCCGCAATGGCTGCGATTCGCTCTTCAGGTTGTGCGGCTGGCGCCACCATGATGACGCGAAGCTCCGGGTGTTTGGCCCATTGTGCGGCCATTGTGTGGCATTGTTCACCCAGCGTGACAGCATCCAATATCAAGACGTCACATTGCGTTTGGGAATTCTGTTGCGCCAATTCATCTGGATGTTTGCAATGAAAGCCCTGCATGCCCGTGTTGTTCAGGTGCATGAGCACTTGTTCTGCCAATTGGGGGTCTTGCTCAACGAAGCTGACGCAGAGTGGTTTCATGACAGATTTCCTTGTTAAATGTTGACTTAAGAATTCATAGTAATTCTTTTTGTATACATTTATGCGTATCTTGTAACTAATAATTTACATAAAAGATATACATATTCACGAAAAATCTGCATTTCCCCTCTCAAAGCTTCAATTTTTGCATTGTCTTGCCAAGTGCTTGCATGGATTAACAATGTGGCAAATTTGTTGAATCTAGAAGTTTAGGCGGGGGCAGAGCCTCCCATCCCCTTCTTCAAGCCAGTTCTGCAATCAACTCAATTTCGACACAGGCACCCATGGGCAATTGCGCGACGCCGAAAGCACTGCGCGCATGCACGCCCGCATCACCAAACACCTGACCCAGCAACTCGCTGCAGCCATTGGTCACCAAATGTTGCTCGGTGAAGTCTGGTGTGGAGTTGACCAAACTCATCACTTTGACGATGCGAGTGATTTTGTGAAGGTCGCCCACGGCAGCTTGCAAGGTGCCCATCAAATCGATGGCCACAGCGCGCGCTGCCAACTTGCCTTCATCAGTGTGCATGTTCTTGCCCAATTGGCCGGCCCAAACTTGGCCGTCTTTTTTAGAGATGTGGCCGCTGAGAAATACCAAGTTCCCTGATTTGACAAAAGGCACATAAGCCGCCGCTGGGGTGGCAACCGGGGGCAATGTGATTTGAAGTGCTTCGAGGCGTTTGTAGATGGACATGATGGGCTCTGTACTTTCGAAAAATTAAATGGGTTCCACAGTCACTTGGACTTGCAGTGTGTGGTTGGCCCCACCTTGCAACACGCCTCGCAGGGGTGAGACATCTGCAAAATCGCGGCCAACAGCCAAGCGCACATAGTCTGTGCCAGGGCTGCTCCAGCCTTCCCGGTGGTTGGTGGGATCTAAATCGTACCAAGATTCGGTGCTGGTGCATGCTTTGACGTTGGGTACACGAAGCGAGACCCAAGCGTGAGACGCATCACTGCCAAGCAATCTGGCTTGGCCGGGGGGCGGCTCAGTCAACAAATAGCCGCTGACATACCTGGCCGCCAGACCCATGCTACGCAAACAAGCCAGCATGACATGTGCAAAGTCTTGGCAAACACCACGTTTGTCTGTCAGGACTTTCAAGGCCGGGGTGCTGATGTCGGTGCTCAGAGATTCGTACTTGAATTCTGTGTGAATGCGTTGCATCAAGTCATGTGCGGCATCCAACAAGTGCCTGCCGGGTGTGAAGCTGCTTTGGGCGTAGCGTTTGAATGCGATGTCGATGGGCGCGTGGTGCGAAGCATAGGCAAAGCCAGTGGCTTCATCGCAGGCTTGACCGGCTTGAAAGGCGTAGGCTTTTTGCGCTTGTTCCCAAGTGAGCGTGCCTGCGTAGGCTGTCAATTCGGCAATTTGCGCTGTCGGCATGGCATAGGTTTCAAGGACCGACTGTGCGTTGACTTGCAGTGTGCTGTGTGCGGCAGGCAGAGACCAGTAAGAGCGGTGGTTGCCAAACGCATCTTGATGGCGGCTGATTTTGTGCGCTTGAGGCAGCGTGCTGAGCGTGTGCAAAAGGCAAATCTGGCAAGGTGTGTTCACCGGCTCTAGATGCGCCACATGTTGCGCTGTCACCACCATGGGGGTGTAGCTGTAATGCGTGTTGTGGGTGATGCGAAGCTTCATGTCTTTGGCCGTGGCTTTTTAGCTGGCCCCCACGCTTTGCTGTGATTCATCGCTGTGTGAGAAAAACAAACTGTTCAGCTGATCAGACACTGTTCTGGCGGTCTCTCGACATTGGCGCAACAAGGACAGCAGTTCAGGCGTTGGGTGAAGGCCATCGGTCGATAGCGATTGGAAATCAAGCTCGGAAAGCTTTGGAATTTTGTGCGACATTTCTTCCGTTGCACCATTGGCCAGGTGACCCATTTTTGCCAATCGGCCGCGCAAAGTTTGAGCCACCCAACCTAAGGCGCGCGGGTTGTCGGTGTGGGTCAGTAGCAACTCTAAGAGTGCACCCAAGGTGCGGCTTTGTTGGTATTGCGCGTGAAATGAGATGGTGCTGTCAAACAAAGCCAAGACAGCATCAAAGCCAGCTTGATTTTGAAGACATTGCGTTTCGACGGCTGTGGCGAGGGCGTGTGCCAAAAAATCGAGGCGCTCAATGTGCCGTCCAATGGACAGCAGTCGCCAGCCATCATCGCGTGTCATGCGGTCTGTTTGGGCGCCAGTGAGGGCTGCCATCAGTTGGCTGGTCCGTGCTAAGAGCTGCTGAGCCCACACGCTGCTGGCCACCGGCGCATCGTTTTCTTGCGGTTGAAAAAATGCATTTTCAGTTTGCTCGATCAGGGTCCAATGCTCTGGTGAAAGTCGTTCACGCACAGCGGCTGCAGCCAGCTTGATGGCGCGCAAGTTGTAGCCCACGCCTGTGGTGTGTTGGGTATCCCAAAAACCTGCAATCAAGGCGCGTTCAAAGACTCGTCTTGAATGCTGGGCCTGTACCACACCAGGTGCCACCAAACCATGCACCACGCACAGCTGTGTCAACCAATTGAGCAATTGCGGGCTGTGCTGTGCTTCGCTGTTCAGCGTGTTAAGTGCCAGTTTGGACAAACGAAGTGTGTTTTCGGTTCGCTCAGAGTAGCGTCCCATCCAAAACAAATTTTCAGCCGCGCGGCTGGTGACCAAGCGATGGCGCTGTGAATTGGCCACAAACACAGCTTCTTTCACCGCCGGTCTGTCTTGTTCTGTGGCGCTAAACGTGGCATTGCTTGATGCATCACCCAAGACCCAGACATCGGCACTGCTGCCACCTTGTTGCATGGAAGCGATGCCGTTGTCTGTGCCCAACCTGGCCAAGCCGCCTGGCAACACTTGCCAACCACCTTCTTCGTTGGCGAGCACAAAGACGCGCAAAATGGCAGGCCGAGAGGGCATGGACCGCAGGTTGGCAAACGTGGGTGTGTGCGACAAAGGGATGAAGCTTTGAACCGTGTGCGCTTCAGGATCATTTTGAATGCGGGTGCGCCATTCCTCTAGCCCACGCCAATCGAGGCGATGCCCCATGACGGGCTCAAAGCTGGTGCGGCCAGGGGTGTAAGGGTAGGTGGGTTTGATGACACATTCTTGCAAGCGCGGCAAGACATCATGCATGGCCGCTTGCTCGCCGCACCACCAACTGGGAATGGCAGGCAACAACAATTCTTCTTGCAACAGCGTGCGTGAAAGTTGCGGCAAAAAGCCTAAGAGTGCGTTGGACTCTAAGAAACCAGAGCCCGGTGTGTTGGCCACCAAGACATTGCCAGCGCGAACGGCTTGCAACAAACCTGGAATTCCCAGTGTGGATTCTGCGCGCAGCTCTAACGGGTCTAACCAATCGTCGTCAACGCGCTTGAGCAAGCCGTGAACGGGCTGCAAGCCTTCAAGGGTTTTCAGGTAAAGCTTTTCGTCGCGCACCAACAAGTCATTGCCCTGTACCAACGTGAGGCCGAGGTAGCGTGCGAGGTAAGCTTGTTCAAAATAAGTTTCGTTGTAAGGGCCTGGCGTGAGCAGGGCAATGTGCGCTTGCATGCCAGCCGATGTACGCAACTTGAGTGCGTTGACAAACGAGCGATAGGACTCGGCCAAGGCCCTCACAGGCATGGCTTCAAAGGCTCGTGAAAATTGGTTAGAAATGATTTGCCGGTTTTCAAGGAGATAGCCCAAACCCGACGGTGCTTGTGTTCTTTGGGACAAAAGCCACCAGCAACCATCTGGGCCTTTGACCAAGTCAAACGCAGCCAAGTTCAAATGCCGACCGCCTACTGGCGCGCTGCCTTGCATGGCGTGCAAATAGCCGGGATGCCCTTGGACCAGGGCGTAGGGAACAGCGCCTTGTTTTAAAAGATGCTGCATGCCGTAAACATCGGACATGATGCCTTCCAACAGGCGCATGCGTTGCACCACGCCAGTTTGAATTTGCGACCAGTCTTGCGGCGACAAAATCAGCGGCAGCAAATCCAGCGACCAAGGGCGCTGTGGTTGGTCTGCATTGGCATAGACGTTGTAGGTCATGCCGTTGTCGCGAACTTGTCGCATCATGGCCTCATGGCGTGCAGGCAAGCTTTCAATGCCTGAAGCACCTAGATGCGATAAAAATTCAGCCCAATGCGCGGTGGCCGTTTGTTTTGCCGCAGACAAGTGTTTGGGAACGTCGGACGTTTTGCTCACATCACCGCGCAGCTCATCCCAGTGACCCATGGGGGGCACATCGATGTCACGCACGATGTCTCGAACAAGGGCTTGCGCCACGGCCATGGCGTCGATGGCTAAGGGCGTGCCTTGCGCACTGGCGGAAGAGCTGTTGTTGTTAAATTCCACAATGCTTCAATTGTCACCTCATCTGACCCTGCGCAGGTCCAATGTGAATGGAAATTCTGGGCTGGCAGCCAATTCAAGGTTGGCCGGTGGCATGGTCATGCGGCCTGGCGAGTGGCCCATCCGAAAGAATCGGGCCAAACGACGGCTTTCAGCTTCATACGCATTGACTGGCAGTGTGTCGTAACTGCGGCCGCCAGGATGCGCCACGTGGTATTGCGCACCACCTATTGAGCGTTTCATCCATGTGTCCAGAACATCCAATGTGAGGGGGGCATGCACGCCAATGCTAGGGTGCAAAGAAGAGGGCGGATTCCAAGCTTTGTAGCGTACGCTGGCCACGAACTCGCCCGCTGTGCCGGTGGGCTGTAGGGGCAAAGCTTGTCCATTGACAGTGACGCTGTAACGGCTGGGATTGAGGCCCGTCACATGAACTTCCAGTCGCTCCAAGGATGAGTCGACATAGCGCGCTGTGCCACTCGACGAACTTTCCTCGCCCATGACGTGCCAAGGCTCCAAGGCATTTCGAAGAGTGACTTGAATGGCATCAACGCAAAACTCGCCAACACGTGGGAATCTGAACTCAAAGTGCGGTGCAAACCATGCGGGATCAAAATGAAATCCTGCATCACCCAACTCCGTGAGCACATCGTCAAAATCCATTTTGACAAACGTTGGCAGCATGAACCGGTCGTGCAGTGTGGTGCCCCATCGTGTGACTGGGGCGGTATAGGACTCATCCCAGAATCGGGCCACCAAGGCGCGCAACAACAACTGCTGAACCACGCTCATGCGTGCATGGGGTGGCATCTCAAACGCACGCAATTCAAGCAAGCCCAAACGACCCGTCGCGGAGTCGGGTGAGTACATTTTGTCGATGCAAAACTCGCTGCGGTGAGTGTTGCCTGTCATGTCTACCAAGATGTTTCGCAGGCTGCGATCGACCAACCACGGCGGCATGCTTTGCCCATGAATTTGTCGGTTACGTGCAATCTCGCGCAGTGCAATTTCCAACTCATACACCTGATCATTGCGTGCCTCGTCCACGCGGGGCGCTTGGCTGGTGGGGCCAATGAACATGCCGCTGAAAAGGTAGCTGAGACTGGGATGGTTGTGCCAATACAGCAACAGGCTGGCCAACACCTCAGGTCGGCGCAAGAAGGGGCTGTCTTGCGGTGTTGCGCCGCCCATCACCACGTGGTTGCCACCGCCTGTGCCGGTGTGACGGCCGTCGGTCATGAACTTCTCTGCACTCAAGCGCGTTTCAAAAGCAGCTTGATAGAGAAACTCGGTGTGTTGCACCACTTCTTGCCAATTGCTGGCGGGGTGAATATTGACTTCAATCACACCAGGATCGGGCGTCACTTGCAGCAACTTCAAGCGCGGGTCGCGCGGCGCGGGATAGCCTTCCAATACAATTTTCATTTGAAGTTGTTGGGCTGTTTTTTCAACAGCGCACAACAAATTCAAGTAGTCCTCTAGGCGAGCCAGCGGTGGCATGAACACATACAAGACGCCTTGTAAATCTGCATCCGTTTGGGCGTCCTCTAATGCAATGGGGCCATTGGCGCGGCGCGGATCTCGTATCTCGACGCACAAGGCTGTGCGCACAGTGCGCGTGTCGGAGCTCAATCGTGCGGGTGCTTTGTCGCAGGCCTGCGCAGGGTTGGAGGTATTGAACGCTGCCTGGCGTGCTGGCTTGACAGCATCGTTGAAATGCCTAGGTTGAAGCATCGGCGCTGACACGCTGTTGCCCAGCGGACTGCGCGGTACATAAGGGTCCTGGTCAATCAACGTGTGGCGGTCTGTGGGCGCGGACCATGGCAAGGCATCCAACGGCAAGCGCCAACCCATGGCGGAGTCGCCAGGCATGAGGTACAGACGCTCGTCGCGTACAAACCAGGGGCCACTTTGCCAAGCACTGCTGACTTGTGTTTCTTCAAGGGGGTCTAGCGCTTGCAATGGCATGAGGTAGCCCACCTCACGGTCCAGCCCTTGCGAGAAAACGCGGTGCAGTCGCGCGCGCTCTAATGCATCGTCCAGCCGCGAATCGAAGGGGTCGACATTGACTGGCAAACGCCGCTCACGCCAGAGGTAGTACCAGGTGTCCTCGTAGCCTGGCATGATGTACGCTGTCGACACGCCCAGTTCAGAAGCCAAACCGGCCAAAAAGCGTTTGGCATCCAGCGGCGTGTAGTGATGCGCTTCCTGCTCATCTGCAAACAACGCGGGGTCTTGCCAGCAAGGCTGACCGTCCGTACGCCAATAAATGCTCAGCGCCCAACGCGGTAGTTGTTCGCCGGGATACCACTTGCCTTGGCCAAAATGCAGAAACCCGCCTTGGCCGTATTGCTGACGCAGTTTGTGGACTAATTCTGTGGCCAAGCCGCGTTTGGTCGGCCCCAAGGCGTCAGTGTTCCATTCTGCCGCATCACGATTTTCTGTGGCCACAAAGGTAGGCTCGCCGCCCATCGTCAGGCGCACATCGCCCGCTAGCAATTGTTGGTCAACTTGCTCACCCAGCGACAATACGCCTGCCCATTGCGCTTCGGTATAGGGTTTTGTGACGCGGGGTGATTCGTGAATGCGCGTGATGGCCATCTCGTGGCTGAATTCAACTTCGGCTTCGTCCATCAAGCCCTCGATGGGCGCTGCGCCAGAGGGCTGTGGCGTGCATGCCAGAGGAATGTGGCCTTCACCGGCAAGCAGACCCGAAGTAGGGTCCAAGCCAACCCAACCAGCACCCGGCAAATAAACTTCGCACCAAGCGTGCAAATCTGTGAAGTCAACTTCGGTGCCGCTAGGGCCATCGAGTGATTTCACATCGGGCGTGAGTTGAATCAAGTAGCCCGATACGAAGCGTGCAGCCAAGCCCATGTGACGCATGAGTTGCACCAGCAACCAAGCGGAGTCACGGCATGAACCACTTTGGCGTTGCAAAGTTTCGTCGGGTGTTTGAACACCCGGTTCCATGCGAATCAGGTAGTTGATGTCCTGGTAGATCCTTTGGTTGATCTGCACCAAAAAATCAATGGTTCTTTGACGGCTTCTGTCGAGTGAATTGAGGTATTTTTTGAACAGCGGCGTGCGGGGCAACTTTTCCAAATAACTGCTGAGTTCTTCTTTGAGCGCTGGTGTATACGTCAATGGCACGTGTTCAGCGCTGGGTTCTAAGAAAAAGTCAAAGGGGTTGAAGACGGCCATCTCGGTGACCAAGTCCACCGTCACTTTGAACTCGGTGGTTTTGTTGGGAAAGACCAAGCGTGCCTGGTAATTGGCAAAAGGATCTTGTTGCCAATTGATGAAGTGATCGGCAGGCTCGACCTTCAAGCTGTACGACAGGATGTGACTTCGGCTGTGTGGCGCAGGTCGCAAGCGAATGACTTGAGGTCCCAATTGAATGGGGCGGTCGTAACGGTAGTGCGTAACGTGATGCAGTGCGACGTGGATAGACATAAATGCAAGTAAGCGCAACAGCGGCTGCATCGAAATAGCAGCTCGGGCTGTCTAAACTAGCAAAAGCCGCGCCATGCTTGGCCCAGCAGAAAGGATCAGGCATGAGTCGCTTCTGGCACAGATTGCTGCGCTGGCGCATTTTGCGCAGTCTGAGCATGCGGCCGATTGTGTCCTTGGCACCCTGGTGGGTGTCGGCATGGCTCTTGGGTACGGTGCTGCAGATGCAGCAGTCCCATGTGTTGCCATTGGCTTGGCGCTTTGGCTTTGGGATCAGTGCGCTGACTTTTCTGAGCTTGGAACTGGCACGTCACTGCACAGCACACCGTGTTGCCAGGTTAGTGTGCCAACCCTTGGTTTTCAAACTGGTGCTTTGCATGGGGACATTTTGTCTGTCATGGTCCACCCTCGATGCACGCTGCTGGCTGCAATTGCAAAACGCCTTGGATCCAGGTTTGCAAGGACAAGATTTGCGCTTGGTGGTGGAGGTGGCGTCGTTGCCGCACTTTGGCAACAAGGGTGTTAAGTTTAAAGGTCGGGTGCTGCATGCCACTCAAGTGAACACTGAGACCGAGGTAAAGCTACCCCAATGGATTGAACTCATTTGGTCTGAATGGGATGCGCCCACCAGCCTGGACTTGCCCCTTTGGCAGACGCTAACCCCAGGGGATCAATGGCAGTTTCAAGTGCGGCTGAAGGTGCCCCACGGCAGTTTGAATCCAGGTGGTTTTGATGAAGAGTTGCGCTTGTGGGAATTGGGTGTTCAAGCCACAGGCAGCGTTCGTGCTGGCAAATCACAGTTTGCACCGCGCAAACTCAGCAGCTCATGGCACTACCCAGTAGACCAATTGAGACAACACGTGCGCTTGCAAATTGAGCGTGCCTTGCGAAATGGCAGCAGCCAAGCGCAATCTTCAGCAGGTTTGATCGCTGCTTTGGTGATGGGCGATCAGGCGGCCATCACCCAGGCGGATTGGCAAACCTTCAGAGCCACAGGTGTGGCGCATCTGATGAGCATTTCTGGCTTGCACATCACCATGCTTGCTTGGCTTGTATCGGCCTTCATTGGGCGGGGCTGGCGCGCCGCTGCGCTGCACGGAAGCTCGCTGTGCTTGCGCATTCCTGCGCCTCTCGCGGCTTCTTTGGGAGGGGTGTTGCTGGCCAGTGCCTATGCCATCTTTTGTGGTTGGGGCTTGCCAGCCCAAAGGACCATGTTGATGCTGCTGACGATGAGTTTGCTCAGATGGCAGGGCTTGCGTTGGCCTTGGTATTGGGTGTGGGGTGGGGCTTTGTGGGCGATCGCACTGTGGGATCCCTGGGCCTTGCTACAAGCCAGCTTTTGGTTAAGCTTTGTGGCCGTGGGTGCCCTGATACTGTCCGATCCAGGGGGACTCAGTGTGCGCACCAAGTTGGCAGTTCAAGACACCGAAATGGTGCAAGACGGGCGATGGGCCACATTTCGCCTCATTCTAGTCCCCCGTTTTGTGCAGCATTTGAAGTCGCTGACTCGGACGCAATGGGTGGTGACCGTGTCTTTGGCGCCTTTGTCCATTTTGTTTTTTGGGCAACTGTCGGTGTCGGGTTTGTTGGCCAATCTGGTGGCCATTCCTTGGGTGACTTTGTGCATCACACCCCTGGCGCTGGCCGGCTTGGTGTGGCAGCCACTTTGGCAAGTAGCGGCTGAGGCATGTCAGCCCTTGGTGAGCGCGCTGACATGGCTGGCCACTTGGCCGGCCGGTGTGTTGAGCTTTGCACAGCCACCATTCAGTCTCATTGTTTTGTCACTGCTTGGCGCTTTGATCTGCTTTCAGCAATGGCCTTGGGTGGTGCGTGGTTGGGGTGCGCTTTGGCTTTTACCGGTGTTGGTATGGCAATCGTCTCACCCCGCATGGGGGCAGTTTGAGCTATGGGCTCTCGATGTTGGACAAGGCAATGCTGTATTGGTGCGAACCGCCCACCATGCCTTGCTGTATGACACAGGACCTGAATGGGGCGACGATGCAGATGCTGGCCAACGCGTGCTGGTACCCTTCATGGCTCGATTGGGCACGCCTCTGGACCGCTTGGTGTTGAGCCACAGAGACGCAGATCACACGGGGGGTGCTGCATCGGTTTTGCGGTCTCACCCTCAGGCTGAACTTTGGACTTCATTGGAGGAGGGCCATCCATTGTCACACCTTCGAGATGTTCATCGCTGCATTGCGGGTGAGTGGTGGGAGTGGGATGGCGTGCGGTTTGAAGTGTTGCACCCAACGCCTGCCGATTACACCGCTGCCAAAACATCCAACGGGCTCAGTTGTGTTTTGCGAGTTGATGCAAGTCAAGACCAACATTCGCAGCGCGGGCATGATATGACCGGTGCAAGTGCTTTGTTGGTGGGCGACATCGAGGCGCCTCAGGAGGCGGCTTTGTTGCAAGCGCAAATGCTCAAATCGGTTGATTTTTTGTTGGTGCCGCATCACGGTAGTCAAACATCGTCAACACCTGCATTTGTGCAAACGCTAAAGCCTCTGTGGGCCATGGTGCAGGCGGGCTACCGCAATCGATATGGACATCCTGCAGAAAGCGTGCTCATGCGGTATGCCCAAATGGAGGTGCCCCTGGCCAGCTCGGCTGTGTGTGGCGCCGCCTATTGGCAAAGCCTTGCCCCACAACGGCTAGACTGTGAGCGTGACACGCGGCGACGCTACTGGCATTTCAAGGCGCCATAAGCCCATGGCGTGCGTCAAGGGTGTGTGAGTGGGTGCGGGTATGCATCTTGCTTTTCAAGAAACAGGAGTGAAGTCAGATGCAGCAATTTGATGAAATGTACAGTCAGGCGTCGGCCACACAGCCCGGCAGTCCTGTCAGAGCCCATTACAAAGCCTATGCCGATTGGTTGGCAGGACAAACCGACAGCTCCATGCTGGCGCGGCGCGAAGAAGCAGAAATGATTTTTCGGCGAGTGGGCATTACCTTCGCTGTTTATGGCGACAAAGATGAAAACGGCTCTGGCACAGAACGCCTCATTCCGTTTGACCTGATCCCTCGCATCATTCCGGCGCATGAGTGGCAAAGCATGGAGAAGGGCTTGGTGCAGCGGGTGACTGCTCTGAACCGGTTCATTCACGATGTGTACCACGACCAAGACATCATCAAAGCCGGCATCATTCCGGCCGATCAAATTTTGAACAATGCACAGTTTCGCCCCGAGATGATGGGGGTGGATGTGCCGCATCAAATTTATTCGCACATCAGTGGCATTGACATTGTGCGCGCACCCAATGCGCAAGGCGAGGGCGCGTATTACGTACTAGAAGACAACTTGCGAGTGCCCAGTGGCGTGAGCTACATGCTGGAAGACCGCAAGATGATGATGCGCCTCTTTCCTGAACTTTTCAGTCGTCACCGTGTCGCCCCTGTGGCCCACTACCCTGACTTGCTCTTAGAAACTTTACGGGCTTCAAGTCCAGCTTCATCAGCAGAGCCCACGGTGGTGGTGCTGACGCCTGGCATGTACAACAGCGCTTATTTTGAGCACGCCTTCTTGGCTCAGCAAATGGGTGTGGAGTTGGTGGAAGGTCAAGACTTGTTTGTCAAAGACCAGTTTGTGTACATGCGCACCACCCGCGGCCCGAAAAAAGTCGACGTTATTTATCGCCGTGTTGACGACGACTTTCTCGACCCCCAAGTGTTCAGGCCCACGTCCACATTGGGCTGCGCAGGATTGATGGACGCATACCGTGCAGGCAATGTGGCCATCTGCAATGCCGTGGGTACCGGTGTGGCCGATGACAAATCGATTTACCCCTACGTGCCGCAAATGATCGAGTTCTATTTGGGCGAAAAGCCCATTTTGAACAACGTGCCCACCTTCATGTGCCGCAAGCCTGACGACTTGGCCTACACCCTGGCCAATTTGAAAGACCTGGTGGTCAAAGAGGTGCACGGTGCAGGCGGCTATGGCATGTTGGTGGGACCCGCCTCGACCAAAGCCGAAATTGAAAACTTTCGTGCAGCCTTGTTGGCCAATCCTTCGGGCTACATTGCGCAACCGACATTGAGTTTGTCGAGTTGCCCCACGTATGTTGAAAGTGGTGTGGCACCTCGTCACATCGATTTGCGGCCCTTTGTGCTCAGTGGCCGCACCGTGCAAATGGTGCCAGGTGGGCTAACCCGTGTCGCTTTGAAAGAAGGCTCCTTGGTGGTCAATTCGTCTCAGGGCGGCGGCACCAAAGACACCTGGATCTTGCAGGCTTGATCTGCAATCAACTGCCAGGCAAACACTTTAAGAATTTGAAAGATGACGCATGCTAAGCCGAACTGCTGATCACTTGTTCTGGATGTCGCGCTACACCGAGCGCGCAGAAAACACCGCCCGCATGTTGAATGTGAGTTATGAAACTTCTTTGTTGCCACAGTCCAGCGCCACGGTGCAATCGGGTTGGGAAGGTTTGTTGTCGATCAGTGAGTTGCTTCCAGCCTATACCCAGTTGCATGGCGAGGTCACGCCGCACCATGTGATGCAGTTCATGGTGATGGACCCCAACAATCCCTCCTCGATCATTTCTTGTTTACGAGCTGCTCGAGAAAACGCACGGGCGGTTCGTGGTGCACTCACCACCGAAGTGTGGGAAACGCAAAATCAAACCTGGCTGGAAGTCAATCGCATGATTCGATCCGGTGAGTTTGATGCCGATCCCGGTAAGTTTTTTGAATGGGTGAAGTTCAGGTCTCATCTGTCGCGTGGCGTGACGGTGGGCACCATGTTGATGGATGAGTCTTTGCACTTCATGCGTTTGGGGACTTTCTTGGAGCGCGCCGACAATACCGCACGTTTGGTCGATGTGAAGTTTCATGCGGGTCAAAACGATCGATACGGCGCATTGCCTGTGTCGCCCATTGTGTCCCCAGTTTCAGTGACGCAAATGCAAGCACAGACCCTTGTCCCGGCCCAAGACGCAGGTTTGGATGGCTCGCAAGAGTTTGACTTCTATCACTGGAGCGCCATCTTGCGCAGCGTCAGTGGCTTTGAAATTTACCGCAAGGTCTACCGCGATGTGATTCGCCCCGATCGCGTTGCGGAATTGCTCATTTTGCGCCCCGACATGCCGCGTTCTCTGCACGCCAGTTTGAACGAGGTGGTCAACAATTTAGAAGCAGTGACAGACAACATACAAAGCGAAACTTTGCGACATGCGGGTAAATTGCGTGCAGATTTGGCCTATGGCCGAATTGATGAAATTTTGGCCACGGGCCTGCACGCCTATCTCACGCAGTTCTTGGAGCGCGTCAATGTGTTGGGCGGCCGTATCAGCCGCGAGTTTTTGATGCCACAGGTTTGACGGCTGTCCACTTTGTCAGATTTAATTTTTTGAGGTTGAGAAGATTCATGGAGCATCCGCTCAAGGTTTGGCTTTGATCTTGATTTCCACTGCTTGCCCCAACTCAATCACTGCCATCGCGTAATAACTGCTCCAGTTGTAGCGCGTGATGGCGTAGAAATTTTCGGTGCCAGCCACATAACTGGGCGTGTCATCGCCATTCAGCAATTCAATCAAAGCCAGTGGCCCTTTGTGTGCAAGCGCTTCGCCTTCGATGACAGCGCCTTTGGCCGTGAAGTTGGCGATGCTGAAGCTTGGCAAAATGTCGGGCGCCATCAGTGCGTCCATGTCCAGCAGTTCCCGATTGAACGCCACGGGGTAGTGGGTAGGCATGCCGCTTTGCCACTGAAATGCCTTGAAGTAGTTGGCCACCGAGCCAATGACATCCACCTTGTTGGCGAACAAATCGATGTGTTGGTCGCCATCAAAATCAACTGCAAACTTGGCCCAGCTGGAAGGCATGAATTGAGGCAATCCCAGCGCACCGGCATAACTGCCCTTGATGCTGGTGGGTTTGACCTTTTCTTTGTGCGCAAGCATTAAAAACTGCGCCAGTTCTTTGGAGAAAAACGCCTGCCGTTCTGTGGCGCGAGGGTGTTCTTTGGGAAAGTCAAAGGTCAATGTACTCAGGGCATCCAACGTTCGAAAATTGCCTGTGTGTTGGCCATAGAAAGTTTCGACACCGATGATGCCCACAATCAGCCAAGGCGGAACCCCAAAAGTCTGTTCTGCCCGATCCAAGGTGCTCTGGTTTTCTTTCCAAAACTGCACACCTGCCTGAACTCGTTTGGGTTCAATGAAGCGCGCTTGATAGGCATTCCAGTTTTTCTTGCTGATTTGGGTGGGCGGCAAAATCAACTTGGGTATGCTGGGAATCAGATGAGCCTGTGCCAATTGCGCCTTGACCCATTTGACGTCGATTTGGTTGGCTTGTGCCATTTGCTCAGCCCACTCTTTCACGTCCTTGCGTTTGGCGTAGGACGGACCCGCTGCAGGGTTTGCTGTGCTGGCTTTGGCTGTTTTAGATTTGCTCTTTTTCTTGGCGTCAGCGGCGTGCACACCCAATGAAAAACACAAGAGCAGAAGGGCTAAAAAGGTCGACAAAATGCGCATCCCTTGAGTTTAGCCTTTGAATTGGGGCGGGCTGTCGTGATAAGCTGGAAACATTGGGTATTCGAACCGTACTATTGCAAAGTGATCCATGGGCGCTACAGGCTATTTCACACATTCGGATTGTCGTCTTCATGAAATGGGCGAGGGGCACCCCGAATGCCCACAACGCCTTGACGCCATTGAAGACAGGCTGCTGATAACTGGCCTGGACCATGCCCTGACCCGAAAAGAGGCGGCACCCGCCTCACTGGCCGACATAGAGCTAGCCCACGGCCGCATGTATGTGGCCTCTTTGCGCGGCTTAAGTGATGCCCTGATTGAAGACATGCAAGCCGGCGGTCCTGCACACAGTGCCCTGGACCCCGACACTGCCATCAATGCCCATACTTGGAAGGCTGCACTGCGTTCTGCCGGCGCAGCACTGGAGGCCACCGATGCTGTACTGGCTGGTGAATTAGAAAATGCTTTCTGTGCCATTCGCCCACCAGGACACCATGCCTGCCACGACAAGGCCATGGGTTTTTGTTTCTTTAACAACGTGGCCATTGCTGCCAAGTACGCGCTAGAGCGACACGGTCTTAAGCGAGTGGCCATTGTTGACTTTGATGTGCACCACGGCAATGGCACCGAGGACATTGTGGCTGGCGACGACCGCATCCTGATGGTCAGCTTTTACCAACACCCGTTCTATCCAGAGGGGGGGGCGCTCAGGCACGATGCCAATTTGGTCAATTTGCCTGTGCCAGCTTACACAAAAGGCATGGACATTCGGGAGCTGATTGACACGATCTGGATGCCACGCTTGGAAGAACACCGACCCGAATTGATTTTCATCAGCGCTGGCTTTGATGCACACCGTGAAGACGACATGGGGCAGCTGGGTTTGGTCGAACAAGACTACGTGTGGATCACGCAGCGCATCAAGGATGTCGCGGCTAAATCTGCCAAGGGCCGCATTGTCAGTTGCCTTGAGGGGGGCTACAGCCTCAGCGCCTTGGCGCGAAGCGTTGAAGCCCATATCCGAGTATTGGCTGACGTCTAAACTTAGAAAGATAGCACTGTGTCCCAAGCACCATTGATGATGAACGATCCACTTTTGTGGTGGAGTCGATTGAACTCGTTCCAAGCATTGCAAGAGTTGATGCTGTTTGCGGCATGTATCTGCTTGGCTTGGACATTGGTGTGGGCATTGCGCAGATCTACCCCGCAATGGGAGTTGTCGGTCTTGTTGGGGCGCAAGTTGGTCGATGGTGTCATGTTTCCAAGTTTGTTGTTGGGCTTGGTATTTGCAACGCGCACCGTGTGGGCCAAGGCCCATCAGTTGTGGTTGTTTGATTTCTTGCTGCCTGTTTGCTTGTCTTTGGCCGTCATCCGTTTGGGCGTGAAAGTGTTGCAAGTGGCCTTCAAAGAAGCCGTTTGGGTCCGTCCCATCGAGCGCAGTTTGTCTTGGTTGGCTTGGGGGGCGGTCGTGCTCTGGTTGACGGGTTTGCTGCCTTTGGTGCTGGAAGAGTTGGACCGAATTCACTGGAAAGTTGGCTCATCCCACCTCTCTGTTCGTACGCTGATCGAAGGCGGCTTGACAGCTTGCTTGGTGATGTTGCTCACTTTGTGGGTGTCGTCTGCCATTGAGGCGCGCTTGCTCAAAACCTCTTCCGGCAGCGAATTGTCATTGCGCAAGGCCGTGAGCAACGCCGTCACATCCTTGTTGATGTTTGTGGGCCTGATGGTGTCTTTGTCAGCGGTGGGCATCGACCTCACAGCCTTGTCTGTGCTGGGGGGGGCAGTGGGTGTGGGCATTGGCTTTGGCTTGCAAAAGTTGGCCGCCAATTACGTCAGTGGTTTTGTGATTTTGGCCGAGCGCAGCATGCGCATTGGCGACAGTGTCAAGGTGGATGGTTTTGAAGGCCGTGTGACCGACATCAAAGCCCGCTACACCGTCATCCGGGCGCCAACGGGCCGTGAATCGATTGTGCCCAATGAGATGCTCATTAACAGCCGCGTAGAGAATTTGTCATTGGCCGATTCGCGGGTTTTGCAAAGTACCTCGGTGTCTGTGGCCTATGGCAGTCAGGTCGACTTGGTGATGCGCCTGTTAACGCAAGCCTGTGAGACGCAAGCGCGCGTGCTCAAAGATCCTGCGCCGTTTGTCACCCTCACCGCATTTGGTGCCGATGGCCTTGAGTTTGGAGCACATTACTGGGTAGACGAGCAGCAGTCTGGCTTGCTCACGCTGAAATCGGAAATCAATGTCAGTATTTTGCAACTGCTGCACAACAACGGCATTGAAATTCCATATCCGCAACGCGTGGTTCATACACGCGCTGGCTAAATTAGTTTGGGGTGTGCAGCTGCTCTTTCAAAACCTGTGCGCACAAACTCACGGCCGTGTTGGCCTCTTGCATGACACGGCCCATGGTGATGAAGCCATGAATTTGTCGCTCAAAGCAAATGTATTGAGAGGGAACGCCTGCCTGTGACAATGCATCGGCGTACATCAAGCCTTCATCGCGCAAGGGGTCAAAGCCCGCTGTCATGACAAACGCTGGCGGCAGGCCTGCATGGCTGCTTGCCAATTGCGGGGACGCGCGCCAGTCTTTGGCATCTTCTCGGTTGCGCAAATAGTTTTCTGTGTAGTACGCAATCGAGTCTTTGGTGAGCATGTACCCTTTGCCGTTGGCATGGTAAGACGCCGTATCGGGCCACATGATGGTGGCAGGGTAGATCAGCAATTGAAAAGCGGGCTGCACCGACAGGCCGGTTTGGTCGCGCAGTCCAATGCAAGCTGCAGCCGACAAGTTGCCGCCTGCACTGTCACCACCAATGGCAATGCGCGAAGGGTCTATGCCCAGATTGCTTGCGTGTGCCACCGTCCAGTTGAAGGCTGCCACCGTATCGTCGTAAGCCGCAGGAAACTTGTGCTCTGGGCCCATGCGGTAATCGACAGAGACGACCACGATGTCGGCCTGAACGCAGAGGCTTCGGCACAGCACATCGTGTGTGTCGAGGTCGCCGATGGTCCAGCCACCGCCGTGGATGTAGACCAAAGCTGGCAATGCTTTTTGTGTCTTTGCACCTTGGGGATGGTAAATCCGCACAGGCACATTCACCCCATTGTGAGACACCACTCGGTCTTCTATTTTGAAAACCTCTGGTGCGTCGGGCTGCGTGAAAGCGCGCCTAGACCTGTACGACGCTCGCGCCTCCACAGGCGTGAGGGTGTTCACAGGTGGAACCCCCTTGTCAATCATGAGTTGCATCAGGGCTTGAGCTTGCGGGTCTAACATTGCGATGTCCTTCGGATGAATCAGCAGCTTGTTTGAATCAGGTGGTCATGAGGGAGGGTAAATACAAACTGATCGCTGGGAAACTCAGCAAGATTGCCAGTGTGACAATTTGCATCACCACAAAGGGCCAGCAGCCACTGAAGATGGTGCCAAGTCCCACCTTGGGTAAGAGCGTGTTCAATACAAACAAGTTCATGCCAACAGGTGGAGAAATGAGACCGATTTGAATGACCATCACAATCAAGACGCCAAACCAAACGGGGTCAAAACCCAATTGAACCACAATGGGGAAAAACAGAGGGATGGTGAGCAAGACCATGGTGAGTTCTTCCATCACTGTGCCCAAAATGATGTAGATGAGCATCATGGCACCCACCACCATGATGGGGGACAGTCCAAGGTGCGTGATCCATTCTTTGAGGTCACCAGGCATGGTGGTGAAGTTTACAAAGTTGGCAAACACAGTTGCGGCAATCAACAAAGTAAACAGCATGCCCGTGGTTCGCGCCGACTCGACCAAGATACTGATGAGCACATCCCAGGTGAGCGCTTTACGTGCCCATGCAAACAAGAATGCACCTGCTGCACCCATACCGGCACCTTCAGTGGCTGTGAAGATGCCACCATAGATGCCACCCAGCACAACAATGACCAACAACAAAACGCCCCAAATACCACGCAAAGCTTCAAAGCGTTGTGACCACGTAAAGTGTTCACCTGGCGGCGCATGTTCAGGATCACGCAGTGTCATGAAGACCACCGCCAGCATCAACAAGATGGCCGTCAAAATGCCCGGGAAAACACCAGCGGCAAACAATTTGCCAATGTGCGTTTCAGTGACGATGCCGTAGATGACCATGATGGTGGATGGCGGAATCATGATGCCCAAGGTGCCACCCGATGCAATCACGCCCGTGGACAAAGCATCGCTGTAGCCCAGTTTTTTCATGGACGGGTAGGCGACCTTGCTCATGGTTGCGGCCGTGGCAATGGAGGAGCCGCAGATGGCACCAAATCCAGCGCAAGCGGCAATGGTGGCGTGAGCCAGGCCGCCGCGGCGATGGCCAATGAACGTGTAGGCCGCATGAAACAATTCATGAGCCAAGCCTGCCCGCGCCACAAAGTTGCCCATCAAAATGAACAATGGGATGACTGAGAGGGTGTAGGCAAAGCCTGTTTCTTGAACCACTTGGGCGGTGCTTGCCAGTGCGGGCATCCAGCCGCGTGTGAGGCCGATGCCGACCACACCCACCAAGCCCATTGAGAAAGCCAAGGGCATGCGCAACAACGCCAATGCAAAGATGGCGGCAAAACCAATGAGGGCTTCAGTCACAGTACACCTCCTTCGGCTTCTTCATCTTCACGCAAAGGCTGAAACACCAAGACCAAATGAACGATGCCTGCAAGGGCACACATGAAGCCCATGCCCATGATGAATGGGGCTTTGGATATTTTGAGTTGCGCGGTGGTTTCACCAAAAGACGCAAAGTCGATGCCAGTCGACAGCATGAGCCATCCAAGCGCCAACAAGGCAGCACTGCACAACAAGTTGACCAAGCTTTTCTGGAACTTCACGAAGCCTGCGGGCCAGAAGCTGTCCATGGAGTCAAACACCACATGCTCGCCTTTGCGCGACACGAGTGGCAATGCACCAAAAATAACGACGACCATGAACAACTCGGTCAGCTCGAGGGAGCCGGTGATGGAGTGGTCTAAGAGTTTTCTGCCGGTGACATCAAAGAAAGTTAAAACCATGATGGCAAAAAGTGCCAGCCCAGAAATCAGGCTGCAGAGTTTGTCGAGAAATTTGTTCACAAGTTGTCCAGTGGGTCAAAAAAAAGCGGTACCTCTCATTTTGACAGGTACCGCTTTCAGTTCGATGACAAACGCGGTGAGGCGTTGTGCCCTGATTACTTTTCGAGTTTGGCGATTTCGGCGCGGAATTCAGCCAAGACTTTGGCAGGATCTTTCAAGCCTTTGGCCTTGGAAGCCGCAACCCAATTTTGCTCGAGGGGCTGTGTCTTGGCTTTGACTTCTGCCACGAATTTGGCATCGGCTTTGGTCACCTGCACGTTGTTGACTTGCATCAACGCAAAAGCGCGGCGGTCAACTTTGTCCCAGCCGCGGCCAAAAATACGCGCTGCTGTTTCGCCTGAAATGGCATCTACAGCTTTTTTGTCGTCGGCCGACAGCTTGTCATATTTGGCTTGGTTCATCATGAACACGAAGCTGGTGTTGTACAAACCACCAGGGAATGTGGTTGCGTGCTTGACGATTTTGTCGATCTTGAACGACTCAGTTGATTCTGCTGGAAACAATGTGCCATCCATCACACCAGAGGACAGCAACTCATAGGAGTCTGGTGCTGGCTTGAGGGTTACGTTCATGTTCAGGGCTTTGGACATTTCGTTCACCATGCCGCCGCCAACGCGAAACTTCAGGCCAGACAAGTCTTCCACTTTTGCGATGGGACGCTTGACGTTGAAGACAATGCCAGGTCCGTGTGAAAACAATGAAATGACCTTGACGCCTTGGTGCTCGGCTGCAAATTCAGGATGCTTTGCTGTCACACGGCTTAAGGCTACTGAAATGGTCTCGGCACTGTTGCCCAAAAATGGCAGTTCAGTCATTTGGGTGTGCACAAAACGTCCGGGTGTATAGCCGTGAACGGTGTATGACAAGTCTGCCAAGCCGTTTTTCACCGCGTCGTAAGTGCCTGGTGCAGGTGTCACGCCACGGGGCAAGATGTTGCATTTGATGCGGCCCTTGGTGTTGTTTTCAAGCAGGTCGCACCATTCTTTTTGGGCCATGGACGCTGTATGAGTGGGGGGCAACCAGCTGGAGACGGTCAAAACGGTCTGAGCTTGGACTTGTGAAGTCAAGGCGGTCAAGGCCACGACAGCCAAAGATGAAAGCGACTTTTTCATGGAGGGACTCCGTTCAATGGATAGGAAAGGGCATGCCAAATGAAGATTTGGAACATGCTCAAGGGCGCAGGGTTAAAAACCCTTCATTTCGCATGGTAACTCCAATTCCCCAACCGATTGGTCGGTGAATTCCCGAGGTTTTGCATTGGGGCAAGCCTCTTGCCTGATATAAAATTCGAACGGTCGTGCTTTTTTGAGCCTAAAGTCTTGAGAAAATCAAAGATTAGGGCACAATTGACGTTTACGTTAACGTCAATCAAACAAAAGGCGTTTGCGGGCCTGTTTTTATCTTGGAGATTTGGCAATGAAAATTCTTGTTCCCGTGAAGCGGGTTGTCGACTACAACGTGAAAGTGCGCGTCAAATCAGATGGCACAGGCGTGGACATCGCCAACGTCAAAATGAGCATGAACCCCTTTGACGAGATTGCAGTGGAAGAAGCCGTGCGCCTGAAAGAGAAGGGCGTTGCCACTGAAGTGATCGCTGTGTCATGCGGCGTGACTCAGTGCCAAGAAACATTGCGCACGGCCATGGCCATTGGCGCCGATCGCGGCATCTTGGTGGAAACACCTGCAGACTTGGAATTGCAGCCATTGGCTGTTGCCAAGTTGCTCAAAGCCTTGGTCGACAAAGAACAACCTGGTTTGATCATCTTGGGCAAACAAGCCATTGACGACGATTGCAACCAAACCGGTCAAATGTTGGCCGCATTGGCCGACTTGCCACAAGCTACCTTTGCTTCCAAAGTGGAAGTGGTCGATGGCAAAGCACAAGTGACGCGCGAAGTGGATGGTGGCTTGGAAGTTTTGTCCTTGAGCATGCCCGCTGTGATCACCACCGACTTGCGTTTGAACGAGCCACGCTACGTGACTTTGCCCAACATCATGAAGGCCAAGAAGAAACAACTCGATACATTCAAGCCTGAAGACTTGGGTGTGGACGTTGCGCCTCGCATTGCCACTTTGAAAGTGTCCGAGCCACCTAAGCGCTCTGCCGGTATCAAGGTGCCCGATGTGGCGACATTGGTTGATAAGTTGAAGAACGTTTCGAAGGTAATCTAATAAATTTGCGGGACAGACCAAGATTTGCGCAGCAAATTTGCTCTGTCCTCAACTGATTAAGGAAATTTTAT